>Ga0209208_10011907_pt1 | contig 11095 bp, 3 predicted proteins | sample S1TSphfallax_3_FD_187694 | JGI IMG/M metagenome (GOLD analysis project Ga0209208, IMG submission 187694) | Host-associated microbial communities from peat moss isolated from Minnesota, USA - S1T2_Fd - Sphagnum fallax MG (SPAdes) (version 2) | ecosystem: Host-associated > Plants > Peat moss >... | reverse complement strand
GGGGGGGGGGGGGGGGGGGGGGGGGGGATTGAGCTAATGGGTGTGTTATGAATCATAATGAGCAGGGGAACAATCCAAGGGAAAATTGGTTTTATTATTTGATTCACCATAAAGACAGTCAGTCACACATACGCACAGTGAAATGACATTTCCACTGGTATCATAACTGGATCTAGCTAGGACTGCCAGAACAAACTTATACCGTCCATCTGTCAGTTGGTGAGAGTTGTAATTCCGGACAGGCTGTGCAGTGCGGAGATATCCGCGAGACGCTATCTCCTCCGCCCATAACCCCCCCCCTCTCCTGCAATCGAGCTCTGTCCAGCACTTGTTGCGCTTGTCTTCTTGCCCATGTTTTTTTCACTCCTGCATGGTTGTCAATAAAACAGAACTCTGCACCTTTTTAATGTTCTACATGTCTGCAAGAACTATGTTCATGTTTTCCTGTTTTTGATGCCCAATGCTTTGCACATATGTTCTGTGGTCATGCACCAGGTTCCAACCCAGGCCTAGACCCATTCTCTTAATAGCGATGGACTGAGTAACCGGCGAGAGCAGGGGTGTAACTGGTGACTCAACAGATGGGCGAGAGCAGGTTTGTAACTGGTGACTCAACTGATGGGATTTCACTCGCTGGTAGCTGACGACTATGCCAATGTTTGGGATGCATGCCATTTTCACTGTCGACGTAACCCTTCTTCACCCATCTGGTCAACCCAGTAAAGAGTGGTTATGGGTTGTAACTTGTAACCTCTCCGCCAATTGGGTGCTCCCATGTCACCAATATCTACTGAGGAACCTGGCTCCAACCAGATTAAGGCACTGAGCACAAGGCCTTTTTTTTGGGGGGGTATTTGTCGAATACCAACAGTCAATGAATGAACCCTGTCGGCAGAACCACAGGCGAGACCCTAAATACCGCCCCCTACCCCATCGAGCTCTGTCTGGCGCCTGTTTTTCTTGTCTTCTTGCACATGGTTTTGGGTCCCTGGATGGTTAGGCATAAAACCATGCAGCATGGTTCTACATTTTCTTTTTATTCTGCAAAAGAATTTATTAATTAACATGTTCTCATTTATTTATTTATTTTCTTTCTGCAAGAGGAGATCATCCGGATTCGTAACGCGAACCCTACAGGTGTGAAACATGCTACCAACCACTGGCACAAATTCAGGCATTAAGAGAGATTTTTTTGCTTTTTAATTTGAATAACTTTCACAGTCAGAAAGTCAGAGCCTGCGACAGAACCACACGGTTCTCGGCAGGGCTGCACTGTCAGGCCCAGAAAGGGCGCCGGACAGTGCTCGATGGGGGCTTGGGGGGGGGACGGGGCGGATATTTAGCGTCTCGCGCTGGGCAGTGCTAGCGGCTCTAGAAGTTGGAAAATTAAGGCCAAGACTAACCGATTCATAACTGGATTTGTCCATTTGTGTCCAAAAAGAAAACTGTTTTTTTAATCAAGTCTTCATTACTGAAATTGGAGTGCAATATAATTGAATTGTGGTGATCACAGTAGTTCCAAAAGACAACCAAAAATTTGGCAAAACGAGTTTTTTAATATTTTATTCTGAAATCGTTCATGTACTACTACAGTATAAGTGAAGTTGTCAGAGGGAAAAAGGAGAAGAAGGTGGGAGGGGGAGCTATGCTGGCAGCCACCTGTTTTTTAACCCTGGGCCAAATGACAACCACATTGGGAAGTTACTTGGACAGAAGATGATGGATGAGATTGATTACTTTGTTTCATGCATTCTAATTTTTCGGTGAATCTTTTGGGCAATACCTATTGTTGGTGGTGTTGCACTATGCCAATTAAATGCTCTTGCAGCATGGTAAAGAATGCTACATAATGTAGCACATGGGCCCACCTGGGTTTGTTGATCCCAACAAGATCGCTTGACTACAGGCAAGTTTTCTTTTATCTTGACCTAGTAGTGACTACCTTCCATAGTTCTTCCTCCCTTGGTAACAAGGTTGTAAGAAAACAAATGTCTATGCTTAGTTGGAGCTCTTTTGATTCACTTGTGTTCCTAGTGATTGTTCTTTGTGATGGGGAATGACCATTGTAAATGTAATGACCAAAAAGGCTCTTTGAAGACAAGCCTACATTGTGGGGGGAAATGGCCATTGGAAACAATGTGAACTAAAAAGTCTCTTGGGGAACTATATTGGATGTGGATCTTCATCCACCACAGATGGGATGTAACTCCCAATTTGGTTGTTGATTAGCCCTAGGCTGCTACGAACAGGGTTATATGATCACAGTAGTAAATATACAAAAATATGTGGGGTCTAACAAAATAGGCTTGTGCCTAGGGGTGAAAAAAATGAGTTTATAGAACCAATCAAATTATTAGAATGGGGGCATTAAATTGTTTTGAGGAGTTCACTTCAGTGAACTGACACTTAAATGTTGGAATAGCATCATGTAGGCTTGTCATTATGTGCAAAGAACAAACCTATGACCAATGATATTGTTCAAATAGGTGACTTGAATTGTTTTTAAAAGTTACTTTAATGAACTAGTACTTACACATTGCTCACAAATGACATGCAAGTTGCAAAGAGCTTTTAACAAGAATTTGAAGTTTTTTATACATAATTTCTTTGCATTTTACTCAAGGTGATCCTCATATTAACAGAAAGGGTTCTAAAACATTCATTACTTGTGTTGTTTGCTTTTTGTTTATCAAATTTTTTTATGTAGCCAAAATGGTGTTCAAACCATAGAAATATTTAGCCAAATTTGGCTATTCAAGTTCAAAATCTAAAAATTCTTCTTTATTTTTGGCTGCCTACTTGGAACCATGTATAGAAATATGGTGATTTTAAAAAATCTAATTTTGGAATGTAGCTAAAGTGGCAATCATCCATATTCCGCAGTTTAGCCAAATTTGGCTATAAACAGGATGTGAAAGTAAATTTCTTTGAAGCATGGTTGACATTTCTGGCTAAACACGCAAAAGAACCCAATAGAGAATCCTGGCAAATTTTCAAAAAATCATGTATATTTCCAAAATTTGGCGACTAGAAAGCCAAAAAATTACAGAATTTTTTTTCACTTAGTTAAATTTAGCCAATTTTTTAATTAAATAAATAAATAATATAAATTAAAAAAAACCTTCTCACATGGCAGGTGCATAATAACATCACAGGAATGGAGAAGCGAGCCACCGTCATTACGGTCTGAAAAGGTATTCATTGTTTATATTGCTAATAGTATGGTCCAAGTTACCTCTATGTTGTGAACTAGGGTAGGTATATGTCTACTTCATGTCAACACCATTTCACCTACCTTAAAAAAGCATTCCCCATTCATAAATGGGCTGTTCACATCACATGGCCAGGGTAACCACATCATGATGCCTTGATAACTCTAAACCCCTAACCCTAACCTTAATCCAATTCACCTACCTTTAAAAGGCATTCCCCATTCATAAATGGGCTGTTCACATCACATGGCCAGGGTGAACACATTATGATGCCTTGATGAACCTTCAACCAGCACCTACACTGGAGTCTGGAGTCTGGTAGAGTAGGTAGTAGCTAGGTATGAGTGGGTGAGTGAGTGGGTGAGTGAGTGTGTTTTTGTTTCTTTTGGTGTTTTGTTTTTCAAATTTTGTGATGTAGCAGGAATTGCAATCATCCATAAGAAAATTTAGCCAGATTTTATTATAAAATATTTAAGCAATGATTTCTTCAGTCAAATATTGGAAAAAAATTTGATACTATTTAAAAAAATTGTAGATGTGACTAATTTTTCTATTCATTGGGTTTTTTTTATACATTAATATACAAAATGTTAATCCTCCTTTTATATTGTGGCCTATACCTGATGTAGAATCTTGTGATTCTTCTGTAAAAACTTTCTGGAATTGGGGGATCATAATCCTCGACAAAACACTCCATTTTAGTTGTCATGAAAACAATTCACCAGATAGCAAATATTGGCAAAGGAAGAAAACAACACACACTCTGGAAGCAGCGGTTTTTATATGCTGGCAAAATTTTGTCACTTGTGACAACAAAACAAGGTGTTGCAGGACTCATACAAAGGATTTTTTAAAGGAAAAATGGCCCAAAGTCGCCATATTCTCAGGACTTTTTTTCAATAAAAATCACCAGATTTAGACAATAGGTTATAGCATGTTGCCAAATATAACAGGGTTCCGAAAACATTTACTTTCCTTTCTAATGTGAGTCCAAAATTGGCTAAGTCCTCTTGTGAATGATTGTCAATCCAGCTACCTCACAAAATTGAAAAAAAAACCCCCAAAAAACCTCAAAAACCCTTGTCTGGAACATGGTAAACTCCTAACTTATACAAGGTTGTCTTGCCATGGAACTGTCTTGGATTTCATTCATAACTCCTCTCAGGTACTGAAAGTATGTCTGTCATGAGGATCTACCAAGGAGATATGAGAACCACCTCTGAAAAGCATATGTCTAACAAGCAGCTCTTTAAATGTGTAACCACTCGACTCTTTATAGCAGGTTCAAAGTTCAAGCTTAAAACTTCCTTTACTGGATCTAGAACTTTTCAAGATGGATGGGGCATGTTTCATTGTACTTACTTGCAACCCATATTCATCATTGTGGTATTCATCAATATTTTTTTTTGTAATGGCCCGCTTTGATTGGTCTTTCACAAAAAAATTCATGTTAGTTTTAATATTCTCAAATAAAAGCATTTTTTACAATAACTATGATTATGCTTCCCTTAATCACCTATATACCATACAAGGGCAAACTTTTGGGCAAAGGACATGGGATAAACCATGGTCCCATTCTAGGGAATATATTGGGTGCATGTTCTTGAATGCATTTTCCTTCATTTCATTGCTTGAATAAAAATTTCATTTTTGAACCTTTTTTATCACCATTTTTGACTTAAGCTTTTACAATAACTTTGAATTGAAAAGACACTTGGGGGGGGGGCAAGATTGTTGTCACATTGTACTATTTTTTAAGGGTATCATATTTGAACTTCAACCATGTCATTATTATCAAAGATTTTCATATTATAATAGGTCCAAATCCAAAGAAATCAAATGCCCAAGAACCTACATTTTTTTTCTTTCATACAATGTGATGTTAGAATACATTTGTGCAAGAACAAACGTTTGTCAGAAGGTACTAAAAATTGCAAATATTTCAAGAAAAAAATTGAAATAGTTTTTAATCTTTATGAAATTTGTAGTATTTGCTAAACATCATGATTCCATATGAATGGAATAGGTTTGAGAACCATGTGAAAAGTTTGATAATTATCATATTGCAAATGAGTTTTTTTCAAAGTGATAACCATAAGTATGCAATAAATTAAAATTTTGAAAAAAAATAGTTTTCAAATGGAAGATGAAAAGGAATGTGAGGTGATCCATTTTTTGGTTGACTAATTCAAACTATTGAAATCTAAAACAGAAAATGAGTTTTATTATATTGTATGTAGCATAAATATATTCATTATTCCTTGAATTAATTTTTATTTTTAGGTGACAAATCATAAAATCAACTAGTTTTTGTATTTAGCATTTAAGATTTTGGAATGACGAAAAGTTTCGCACAAAAATAATTGATACAATTCCATCCCCTTGTCACATCATATTAAATAAGGTAAAATTTTGAATGTGTGGTTGTTCAACGATGTGAATTTTTAATCCACTACAAGTTTTTATAACACTTCTTGTTGCTTTCATGTTCACAAATTGAAAACTAATTTGGGTATTATGAAAAAAGATGTTTGATTAGATAACCAACTTGCCAATTTTCACATGAATGAGAACTCACATTTGACAACCAAGTCTTTTGATACCTTCCAAAATGGTGATATTTGAGTAAAGTAATCAAAGGTACCCAAGTCTAGTTGTCAAGTATAGGGGTCTAGGTATCTAAGGATTAAAGTCTATGGTTTGATGTTTTAGGGTATTATGTAGAGTGTAGGGTCTATGTTTATAGCCCTTGGATACCATAACTATTTGAAACCTTAAACTATGGTGACTAAGGTATCCAAGGGCTTATCTTAGGTGGCATCCAATAACTTTCAACAACTATCTTGCAAAGGCATAACTTCCATGAGAATAAAACAAGCCCAACATGAGCTTGGGCCCCACCTTGCATTCATGAGGTTTTGAGTTTTAAGTTTCTTATCCTTCCTTCCATTAGTATTTGAGTTTTTGAATATTGGAGTTTGGAGTTTCTTTCCTTTCCTTCACCACTCTTTGTTGTTGTTATTATGTTCCAATGACATTGTTCCTTGTTGATACAACTTTGTTTTAACATTGTTCCTATTGCTATTACTATTTTGTTCCAACACCATCATTTTGTTATTGTTGTGCTACCCCGACTTCATCATTCCTTGTTGATATTGCATTGTTCTAATACCATCATCATTGTTCCTTTTTCATTTCAACACCATTGTTCTTGTTGCTATTGCTACATTGTTTTGATGACATTGTTCCTTGTTATTTTAGTGTTGTTGCTTTTTGTTATTACAATGTTGTTCTAACTACTACCACCTAGTGCTACTTCTCTACTCCAATGCCATTACTTTTGGTTAGGTATAAACTCTTATTGTTATGTTCCTTTGTACTCTGAACCTTTTGTTGATACTTGCATCACAAACTTCATGGGGAAAAATAATTATGTAATAATAATGGGAACTAGTATATAATGTAATTTGGATCAAATGTCATTTTAAAATTATTTCAACAAATCTAAATCTTTAAATTATCATTACTATCATAGTATGAACATAAACATTTTTTTTTAAATGATATAATTTTAAATATCCTTGAGTGGTAAAAAAATTATTTTTGTCATGAAATTTATGGTAAAATGACAAACCATTATTCTTTTCATCATCATAATCATGCAATTAATAAGTTAAAATCATTGTTCATTATGTTTATATATTTCAACAAGCATTTTATCAATAATCAAATAATAAAATGAAAAATATGCAATAATGATGTGCAAAAAACTTAATAAACAACATAAATCTAATGGCTCATTATAGTCATATTGAAATATTTCCTAAGGAAGTTTGTGATGTACCCCATTTGTTGTTGTGTAAGTCTTGGAACATCTAGAACATCGATGGTCTTGCTTATGGTTTTTTCATTTGTGTTATTTCTTTTGTTTTTTTTTGTTTTGATGTGTAAGGATTGTTGTTTTGCTCATTTCAATTGTTTTTGGAAAAAGTTTGCATAATTTAGTACACAATTATAGATACATATATTTTTTCATACAAATATAAATTAATTCACCATGGCAGAGATAAAATAAATTGGTTAACTTTTTGATTTATTGCTTGGGTTATGTTTTAGGGTTTAGGTTGTGAAATTCCTTAGTGTTGACATGATTCAAACTCAAAAATGCTCATCCATGAAAACAATACAATGGACTATAAGTTAATGTAACTTGTTTTTACCCTTATTTTAATACTAATAAAAATGTGTGTTTTGTTGTGCAAGATTTGTATATTATAACATTTTTGACACTTGCATTTACACATAATTTGCACTGTGATGAGTAGAGAAAAAATGTTTAATTTTTTCTATTGGTTTTTGTACTTTTTCATTTGTGTAAATTATCATTTACATTTTGATTTTGCAAAATATACATAGTTATGAAAACATAAATTAATCTTAGTTGCATATAGATATATATTCTATTCTTAATTAGGTTATTTTTTCATGTGAAAATCAAATAGTCCTTTGGAAATGGAAAAAAGACAAATTTTTTGAAAAATGTGAATTAATCTGGATGAAGAATATATTGAAAACATTTTAGAAAAATAGCCAATTCTAAAAATAAAAATGGATAAAAATCCTAAAAATGAAAAAGGATTCGAGAAAGAAAAAAAATGAACCCCCAAATTTTATTGCATGTTAAAAGAAAACTATGGAAGATGGAAAATAAAAACTCTTTATGTTCATCATTTTTCATGAAAATGATAATAAAGTAGTGCACAAATTATGTTTTGTATTATTTGCTATAATTGTTCACTCAATGTTCTAAATTCAAGAAAAAAATCAAAGAAATGTTTAATTTCATATAACAAAAATAGTGGAATAATAACATTGAATAAAGACATGGATGTAGAACATTATATTATAATAAAGGCTTGAGTGAGAAATGAATAGTCTAATGAGAAGAAGTGTGAAAATACAACCATAAAAGAAAGGTTGAATGCATTTGGAAGTTCAATCTCAAATTTCTTTGCTAAATTTGTTTTTCAAAAATGATGATGTGCTATAAAAACGAATTTGTGGAAGATTTAAGCTAGGTTTAATTGTCAACAACCATTTACTTGTACAATTTTTGGAATATATCTAATTAACCGTCTAGCCATGCATTTGTGTGTTGTTTTAAAAATATTTTCAAAAAAAAATTCAAAATATTTTAACTAAATTGGTGGAAAAAAAAAATCATATTTGTTGCCATCCTTAGAAAATTGTATTTTTTCCATTATAAATTTTCATTTGTGGATGTCAAAAGGGGCTCATAATTTTTTTTCTCCAAATATTAAATTTTTGGGGGTTGATTGGCTGCCAAAATAGATCATTATTGGTTTATTCAAGGCTATCAAAACTATAGGGCAAGGTTTTGGCTATAAGCTTAACAAAACTATTGGATTAGTATGATTTGAAAAAAAAAAATCATTGTTTATGTGAAAGATGAAAGGTCTAGTCTTCATGTAATGATTATTACATTGAATTGAGTTATAAGATGTGAAGTGGAGCATTGTGCATGGAAGAAAGTTTTCAAGGTAATTTTGATCATGCATTTTCAAAGGCATGTTAATATGCTAAAACATGAAAAATTCTACAAAGGCTTGAAATATTTTTCTATTAAATTTGCATAATGAGAGTTGCAAAAATGCATAACTTGGCCCAACAATTTTGGGAAAGGTAGACAAGAGTGGAGTAAAACATGTATTGATTTTGGTTTTTGCTCAACAAAACTCAATACCCAAATGAAGACATAGTAGTTTTCAAATTTCAACTTCAAAACATTTTTTCATTTTGATTTTTCATTTTTTGTTGGAAGTTAGAATATTAACATCTAATATTAATTTTCTTTTATAGTTTTGTTATCATATCATCATTTTTAGAAGGCTTTGCAATTTCAAAAGGTTGTTCTTCTTTGTTACAATAGACAAACTATTGTGAAGGTGATTGGTTGAGTCCCACCTCTTCTAACATGGCACATTTTTTAATTATTGCTGATTTTTTTCCCCTTGTTGTGACTCCTTGTGTTTTGGACCAATTGTATGATCATTGGTTGTTTAGTGATGCATTAAATTCATCTTTTGATGCTATACATAAAAACCTTTGTTCAATATCTTTTTTGTTACCATGTGAATCACAAAGATTTTACAAGGTAGAATGTTATTAGGTGAATGGTTGAGATTCAACAAGGCAAGATGATGGCTAATTAGTTGACAAGATTAAGACATTTCATGAGTTGATTTTCAAATTACTTTTGGAGGGAAAAAAACTTAGGATGTAGTTATGGAATTTGAGGAGGATTGGGAGATTGTTTTGTTTCACACACACAAACATAGAAAGTTGTTGGAGAATATAATAGAAACAAAATATGTAGTTTAGAGTTTTGTTGGGTTGTGAACCATAGGTTTTCTTGTTTTTCATTTTGGATTTCAACACTTTACATTACAAATGTTTGATATGTTCAATTTTGAGTAAAGAAAATAGTAAAATATTGATGAAGAAACAATGAATATAATCTAAAACTATTGTGTTTTCTAAATGAAACATGAAATCTTAATCACAATTTTTATTATTATTAAGGATAATACAAAATTTGGGAAATAAGGAAACAATAATTGTAATAAAAAAAATGTGAATAAAGTTTGCAAATGAATTAGAATGAGTAAAACCATAGATTGCGTATGTTGTAAGTACTTTTGATAATATAATTTGTATTTTTTTGTTATTAGGTAGAAATCCATTCTAAGTAAAATCTATGCCTAACATTTGGTGACCATATCAGTGACAAATTTGTTTTTGAAGCAAAAACAAAAAATATATCTTCAAAAGTTTGGACTTCATGATAATTTTACCTTTTGTAGATGTCAAAATTTAGAAGATGCAATATTGTTTTTGGAAACTTTTGATTTCCAAGGTTTTTGGAAGTAGGAAATGAAGGTTGTAAGGACTCAAGTCAAAATATACAAGAAGTTGAAAGAAATTGAAAATAAACATAACAATGTGAATTGGATGGTAATTCAAAATTTGTGGAGGTAGATGGATCAAGAAGCAATGCACCAAAACATGAATTCAAAACTTAAAGAAAATTAGGATGCAAAACAAGTGTATGAAACATCAAACAAGTGTACAATTTTGTAACCAAAAAATTTGTGAACAAAAGAACGACCTATAGGACATTGGGTGTTTTCAATCATAGTTGGAGAGCGAAGAGAGGTGGACAAGGGGTCCAGAGAAACGCCTAGGTTACAAAAAAAAAAATCCAATGAGGGGGATCAAATTTAATGTATACCTAAAAGAAAAGGGTTATCCTTGTTTTCCAAACGCCATTTGTTATTCAAGAACATCAAGAAGTGAAAAATTCAAGGGACAAATTATTATTGATGGACCTTGGAAATTCTTCAAGTTTAGAGTCTGTGAATAGTTAAAGTGATTACAACAAGTGCACAAACTTACCATTTGTGTACTAGTTAGGATCGTTGGAGTATCATGAATTAGTAGAGGATTGAGATGTGGAAGATAACTACGTTCTTAACATTCTAGAGTGGGTAGGTGCAAATTACCCAAGAACATTTATGTATGATGATGCGCATATGAATGTTCTAGAAGAGGTTCTAGGCATTACCATTTCAAACATACCATAGAAGCAAAGGAATTGGAAGAAAAAAATGAATCCAAAATGTAGAAATTGCAATTCTATATGGATTTAGCTAGGTTGCCTCAAACTCTTTCCAAAATACGTGTTTTTTGTACAGTTGGAGAACATGTGATCATAAAATGTCCACAAATTGATAATGAAATGAAGGATGGATTTGTTAGACATGTGGGACAACAAAAGTTGGACAAAGACTTTGGAGAAAAAC
>Ga0209208_10011906_pt1 | contig 11096 bp, 11 predicted proteins | sample S1TSphfallax_3_FD_187694 | JGI IMG/M metagenome (GOLD analysis project Ga0209208, IMG submission 187694) | Host-associated microbial communities from peat moss isolated from Minnesota, USA - S1T2_Fd - Sphagnum fallax MG (SPAdes) (version 2) | ecosystem: Host-associated > Plants > Peat moss >... | reverse complement strand
GCACTGGTGGGTGCTGGCCGGGTCACATTATCTGGCCCACATTGTGTACATGATAGTGACACTGTTGCATCCATGGCTGCTTGTTTTCTGAAGTCTATGAGAACACACATCGTTGCTGCTGAAGGGAAAGGAAAATACTACAAACGTCATGCTTCCCACATCTCTGTGCATCATCAGTGAATTCCTTTTCAAATCATTTTTATAAACTCAGTCACACAAGTCAATCAAGCAACCCCAAAAAATTCAGTTGATTTGACATCTAAGTTCAAGTGGATCACTCAATTGCCTCTTCCAACAGTTGTAGAAAGATCAACATTCATCTCCTAATTATGACAACCCATGTCCTAATAATTAGATTGTAGAGATATTTATCTATCTACATCAATGTGTATTGCATTGTGTCCAAAATGCTACTTAATTCATTGGCCAGATGCACATTTATCATGTCCCTAGTTAATTTTCCTATGGAGTCATCATCTCAAAGACTCAACATCACAATAGTTGATGCTAACCCATTGTAGCACAATGCTTATCAACATCAATACACTGTGTCCCTTTTGCAAATGCTGACCTAATATGAACTTGGGAAGAAACAGAGAGTTCACAGGGACCAAACACAAGTTTGTGAAAAACTATATAAAAGGGGGGAAATCAAAGCTTAACTCAATATCAATTCTTTTGTGCTAGTAGTCATTCTCCTCTCCTACAATTTAGATTTGGGTGTCTTCAGGCAAATACTCTAGCTTGCAACTCTGAGAAGAAGAGCTCTGTGGTGCCTGTAGCTATGGCTATTCGTCAGGGAATCAATACAACCAGAATCATTATGCAGATCATGGCAGCTTGTGTGTTTGTGGTTCTACTAGGGATGGGGAAACCTGTTTCAGGCCGAGAAATATATGTTGTAATCTTGAATGACCTGCCAGGGGAGGTCCTTCAGACCCATTGTCACTCTGCAGATAATGACCTACAGATACATGAAGTTCCTTACCTTTCAGATTATCAATTTAGCTTCAGGGAAAACTTTTGGGGAACGACTCTTTTTACTTGTGATTTCACTTCTATTAAACACCCTACAACTGGGAGCATCATTGCCTTTCAAGGCGATCATTATGATGGCAACATGCCATGTGTCCAATACTGCAATTGGTCAGTCAACCCATTGGGCTTTTATCTTAATGGCCAGTTTGTGAAGGCATGGCCAAGTGCCACGAATATGAAAAATGTCAGTAAATTGTATTCCATTTTCTTTCCATTTTGTGTGATAGATGCAAATTTGTATGTTCATATGTTACCTGTAAATATGAGGGTGACCAAGTAGGTATCCGTGTGGTGGTGAGAACGCATATTTTGTAGGTAGTTAGACAATGTAGTTTCCATTTGGTCCTAACTTTTGAGGTATGTTCAGGAGTGTTACTGTTACTGATTTGAACTTGTCATAAGGGGCAGAGTCATTACGTGATGAACTGCTTGTTGAAACTAATACAGTCTAACCAATCAGATCTTGTGTGTTGAATCATGCAGGCAACAACACTTCTATGATCCGATTGTTGATGGGAACGTCTCAGTAAATCACAACACTGCTGTTTTTGCCACAATAAATCCATTGAATTTCTAGAATCAATGCTTTAGTTATAGCAAGTTTCTTTAATGTAAAAGGCTTTGCCAAATATAAGTTTTTGGGCATTACCTTGAAATAACCCACAGTCATGTGGGGAGTTTGCAACAATTTGACATAATGTGAAGTTTCATATCGTTGATTTGCAACACTTGATATAATGTGAAGTTTCATATAGTTGATTGTTTCGTGAATGGTCTTGTTGTGAAATGCCCACAATTGGATGCATCTTATTTCTGTTGCTTACATATCATTGATGGACAATAGCAAAGTTACATGTTTATGAACCACTTGTTTCTGATTATGGATCTGGGGGTCTTTCTTAAAAATAAACAAATATTGTACTTACCATCCTTGATCTAAACTCTGTCTTCTTTGTTTTTTGTCTGCAAATACCTCAAATGGAGGTTGGTTTCTCACAACAATCACAAGACTTGGTCGGTGCATAAGTGCCCAAAGATTGATCCCATGCTTGTAACCATATCATGAGGCACCTGCAAATTTCAATAGACAAATGTGCTTGTGACAGAAGAGATACCTATATATGTTCATGATTGCACAATAGGTTTCCCTCAAACTATCTCCTAACATGACCAACTTGAGAAGTGCATCTAGTGGTGGACAGATGTGCCTAATTTGATAGAGAAGAGATATCCCAAAGCTCTGTGTAAAACTTTAAGGAATTCTCCCCTTGTTTCAAAAGGATTTGTTTACTTTTATTTGTAAAGGGGAATTTTGTTTCACACTGCAAAAGATGGGACCACAGATGATTCTCATTATTTTCTTTGGCTGCTTGTTTCAATACTTTCCATACTGGACCTCTCTTAAATAATCTTTTCAAATTTTTCACTAAGTGTAATTTCAACAGTTTTACAAGGTGTTTTCAATACTTGTTTTTGTTTCAATGTTTTTTTAATGGCAGGTAGTTTTAATTCTTATTTCAAGGTGTTTCTGCATTAATTTTTAAAAACATCTTTTGCTTGGGGGTGGTGTAGAATCTCTGTTTTGACTTCAAAAGACAGTACCTTCAACCTTGTGGTTCCATCTCAAAACACAGAAGCTTTGTGTGGACAAAATACAGTTACAAGGTTAGTGTATGACACTCCTCAGGAAAGACAACATCTATACTAAGGTCTTGGGAAATATGGGACTGAGGAATCCAACAGCAAACTTTCTTGAAGCCTAGACTCAATTTCCTGACTACACCTAAATGCATAAGTGGGAGTGTCTGAAGGATTGAGGCTTCTGATGAAGCATAGATACTTGCCAATCCCCTGGGAAACAACATTTCAGAATGCACATCACCACACCAGAGCTCAATCTGTATGTGATTTGAAGGTATCAACAAATTCCTCAGCATGTCTGCCAGCCATACTACCCCCACCAGCTGTTACTGCACACTACCAAACTATGGGAGATATGTCTTGAGATGTTAGAAAGGACGAACACATATTGCAGGGCAGAGTCAAGCTGGATTGCAGCAAGATATGAACAAGGTATGTTTTCTCACCCTTCTCCAAGGACCAAATCCGAAATCAGTGATTGCTTCACCCACTGATCGCCATTGTGGATTCACCAACAGCAAGGTCACCTTTTCATCACTGCTGGCCAATTACCTTACCTATCCCAAAGACACATTTACATACACGGTATATAACTAGTGCAAGAAGACAGCATATCATATGCACTGTTCATCAAGATCTGGCCACATCATGCTCCTGCAATAGGTATAGGTACAGATCTTGGAAATAGCTGAGAAAAGAAGTTGAGTGACAAAATACACTAGGTCAACTTCTGTGGTATTCCACATGAGTTTAACTCTGGGTTTCAGAAATACTTTGAGTTTCCCAGAAAACACAGCAGCAGTAATGAGGGATACCTGCTTCAGTGTTTCAGCTATAGGGAAAATGATAGCAGCTATGCTCTTATCTGCCAGGTACAGAAGACCAACAGGATCCATCTCATTGTCCTTCTCACTGATGCAGCATGTTATACTTTGTCACCTAACAGACTCATTGACTTGAACATAGCAGTGATCATCTTTGAGCATGCAATAAACTTGTCTCTTATACCACATGGATTAGTCCCTGGCACATCAACAGCAAAAGGAAATTCTTTTTCAAAAAAAAAAAAGAAACAATGTGTCAGAGCTCTTGCATAAGCAAATCTTCTCCAAGACATTGCATCCAATTTACTCCTTTACAGAATCCTGACAGGCAGCATATTCAGAAATATCACAATGAAGTAAAAGATTGAACCTGGGCTCAGTATGGAGGTAGTTGAACTCATGTTGATCAACAGGGAGCAGAAGCTATAGCTTCTGCTGCTGTTTACCACTGGCTATTGCTCTTTGTACAGCCTCCCCTGGCTTTGCACGCATGCCATTGACCAGTTTCCTTCCAAGTATTACAATTGCTGCAAAGGGTGAGAGAAGAAGTGACACTGAGAGCAACAAACCTTGACATTATGTTGGAAGAATATTAGAACTGGACAAAAGATACAAAACCTGGTCAAGAGCCAGAAGAAATAAGAACCAAAAGGGTAGAAGAATCCCACCTGCTTTACTTCTTCTTCATGGTTTCTGGGTCAGGCCACTATTGAGCCTCTGAAACAACTACATGTGACCCCTTCACTTTCAGAGCTACAACTCTTTCCAGTACCCCATTTCTGAACACCTTTAGGTCTGTCTGCCAGATGATTGCCCTGCTGCACTTCAACTCATGAAAGAATTGTTCTGGACAAGGAGTCGCACCCACATTACATGCTTTCCTATAACCATGTTTGGTATACAAAATCTCAGGTTTCCACATGCAAGAGATTGCAGTTGTAGCATGACCAAACATTGCTGCCATAGCTGCTTTACCCTTAGGAATGCCCACACAAGTTCAATTCCATGAGGCTTTCCTATTCAGTATCATCTCTTGACAACATGTATTCCCAGAGCTTAGTTTCCAATTCAGACAAAAACACAAACTACTGGCATCTTGCCAAACTATGAATAGAAACCAGCTGAACAAAACCCAGAATGTTCAGCATGCTCAGACCAAGAATCATGGAACCAGTTTGTTGAACATATTCAACATGTTGTAAATGGTAGGCAACTGTGAATGTGCTCAGGCAGATTATACAAAGCATATCTCCATCCTCTCCAATATCAGTGCAAAGAAAATATGCCCCACATTTGAAGGATGCTCATGGGCAGAAGCTTGCATGACCTACTATCTGGATTGTGAGTAGAATTGTTGGTCTTGACATCAGAAGCATATTAATTATAGGTTATAAACCATAAGCTCCCTTACCAGTTATGTTGACATTAGCTAGATCCTTCTACATCTGCTGCTGCAACACAACAACATCCTTCTATATCTGCTATTGCAACATAACAAGATCCTTCCATGTACATCAGTCTTGAATGCCAAGCTTCTGCCACCCTGCAGAGAGAAAACATAAGAGCAGAAATATCGCAATATGAAGAGGCCTTAAGAAAGCCTTAAGCCTGCTTGCAAGGTTGCAGCTTCAATTGCATCTGGATCAATGCAGCAACTGGCATCCTCGAATTGAGATCTGTTCCCAAGAATCCCCAACAGTTTCATGCACCATAACTTGCCTGGGATTCACAGGGTTCAAGACAACTGCTTTTGATGGCAAATTGTGCTTGCATTTCATGGTTCAACCCAACTACTGAGCTTCAAGGAGCACAAATACAACATCTAACTCTGATCTCAAGCATCCAAGCTGAAATGATGCCTAACGTGAGGTAAATGCTCCCAGTTTGAACCAAATCAAAGCTCTTCCATTCATGGTGGTTGCCTGTGGAAACAGCAACATTGGCAGGTGGTCAGTGCAAGGAGCTTTTCTCTGCATCAGCCAGATGTTCCCATGTCATAAAATTACCATACAAGTTTGAGATAAAAAGACTGAGGGTAGAACCACCCATCACTAAACACACACCCATGACCAAACACTGACCCATATCTTACTTATTTTTGCTTCATTTTGAGTGATCTTCATGGCTATGGGTGTCAAGTGGAGGCCTACAATACCTCTTGGAACTCTGAAGACAAAGGAGCAACCAAGAAGAAGCATGAAAAGGATGCAATGTCCAATTCAAAAAGCATTAGACCCCTTACTTTCAGACCGTCACATCTTCTTCATTTCTTGTCTTAATGATCCAAAAGATATGGGTGCACCAACTAGAGCTCTATAAAACCTCTTTGAACTCCAAAGGTAACATAATAATGTCCAAAACATTTTGACTCCAAATCACAAACTATTTTAACACATCGATCATTGAACATTAAACCCCTTACTTCAAGGCCTCATATCTTCATGGCTATGGGTGTGCCAATGAAGATTTACAATACCTCTTTGAATTCCAAGGCAACAAAGGAATTTCCAAATATTTTAAACCTTTTGATACACTAATTGTTCAATCATTGGCTATCTACCTAAAGGGAAATTGAAACATGAATGTGATAGTAATACTTAAACACAAGCAAAATTCCTTTTGCATCTAATGTCACAACACAACAAGATCATTGTAGAATCCTTTTTCATCCAATGCAAGAACACACAAGATCCTTATGCATTTGCAACTACAACATAATAAGATCCTTCCATGTATTCAATATTGCCTATCAAGTTAATTTTGTCACCCTCCAAACAAAGAAATTAATAGTAAAATACAACAAAACAAAAGTTGAAATAAGATTGTGCAATGTGAACGTTAATTGGATGATGTATAAGGTTTTTCATAAATAACTGCTACCACGAAACACTAACAACTCCCCAAAGTTTCATAGAGGAAAAAAACCCAAGCAACCAATAAAGATCTAGTCACATACACTACTAGATACCTAGCCTAGGTGCCACATAAGCAATCTAATTTAGGTGCCAAATAGGCAACCTAGCACAAACGTCACATAGGTACTTAGTTTTGGTGCCACATAAGTTACCAACCCATGGCCTAGCCTAGGTACCATGTGTCCATTGATTATTCATTTTCATAATAGGGGTAAATAGGGAGCTAAATAACCTAACCTAAGTATGCGAGCCATACTAACATAACCATGTCTGGTAATTTCAATTTTTAAGAGTTACATCAGGGATAGTCGAATGTGGTAAGGTTATTAGGGTTTTTAGCAACTTCATGTTAGAATAGGGGATGATGAATGCACATGGTCGTGTGGGGGGGGGGTTGTTCTCTTTTTCAAAATACAATATCGGTGAATAAGGTGTGGGGTTAGTTCTCTTCAACAAAAGGCTAGTAACTATAGTTTTAGAACCTTAGTTACATAATTAGGGGTGAAAAAACTCTAGAGGGTTTAAAAATTTATAATTTGGTGCATTGATGTAAATCAACAGTGCTAGTTGAGCCAATGGGTTATTATTAATTGTCTTGAATGAAGAAAAAATATGAATACCTTAATTGAAGTTTGTTGCATGATAAAAGATGACCTATATAAACATTTATAAATATTGACCCATAAGGGAGAAATGTGACCCTTAACATAAACATATGACTTAGAAAATCAAAAAATATATGTTTTAGAACATATGACTAGCAAGTGGCAAGTTTCAACAATAATAATCAAAAAACTTCATGACTCATTACATTGTACATATAATAAGAAATTAAAATCATTAGACTATGCGCCATGAAGTGGACTTTGGTGATGACAAATTTAGAAGTTTGTTTGGATGAAAATGTGCAACTTTATAATGTATTTGACAAGAAAGGAAGCTGATGATGGAGTTTGGTGGCTATTAATGTTGGCTAGTGATTTTTTTTGGCAATAACAAATTGAATAATCTATCCCCTAAAATTAAAAAGGACCCATGTTGGTTATGCATTTCACTATCAAAGTAATACCTTTGGTTTTCAAATATTTAGTTGACAACTTGCAATTATACTATCAATTATACACTAGTTATAGGATTATTATTATTATTATTTTAATTATTTCCTTTTCTTATGTTTTTAGAAAATCATTAATATTTTTGATGTCTTAGGATTGATAAACTACTTGGATGATAACCAAATCATTGAAGTCGGTTATTAAAATTTGAATATCCAATAAACAAAAAACTTTAGAATTGTTAAACTTTGAGATTTAAGAAGAAGAGAGTTACAAAAAAAACCACATTAATTTTTAAGAAAAATAAAAAAAATTACTTAATTTTTATTCTTCTTCAAAGTTGGTGTGGTTTTTTTTTGTAACTTTCTTCTTCTTTGACTTTTTTTTTTCCCCTTGTAACTTTGTGTGTGTGTTTTGTTGTACAAAGATTGAATGTGAACTTTTAGTGTTTAGATGTTAGGAATTCAATGTTTTTTAAGCCTAAATTTTTGTGACTGATGGTTTTGTGTGTTATGGGTCCAACAGTTGTAATAACCTACAATGTTAGGTTTAACACAAAGTTAGTTTCAATTGAAATGTGGGAATAATTTTGAGGTTGGGCTGAAGTTGGTAGATACCCTAGGCAATGACATTTCTCGTGTTCAACTGAAAGGATGTATAAGATGGTTTAGATATTTTGCTATATACTTTGCATACATTTACACGTGCTCCATTTATATATGGAACAACATTTTTTTGTTAATATCTTGTGAAGAAGAATTGTGATTCAAAATTTGTGGTTTGTCCATGAGCCTTTCAAATAATTCAACTATATATTTTCATCAAAATTCAACAATATCGTAGTACTTTTACCATTTCGGCAATTTATTGTTGAATAATTAATTAAAATTTAAATATTAACTTTGGCACTTGGTTTCTTAATTATGCAATGTTTAGCAATAATCCTTATACAAAAAGATAAAGAGGTTGTTGTTAAAGTCATGGAATAGTCTAGTGTGTCTAGACTGATTCTGTTGTAAATCTTGGTTATGTTAGGGGTTTGCAGTTTAAACTTGGTAGTTGAAATTGTGATTTTTGATACAAATAATAAATAAGTTTTTAAAAGTTCAACAAAATCAAAAAATATTTTAATTTATGCCAAAATGGTAAAGGAACTATGATATATAATCGTTTAATGAAATAGAAAAAAAGAAAAGCAATAAAAGATTAAACTTTATTGTCAAATGACTCCAATACCCTCTTATAGAAAGTGAAAATGTGGTGTTCATACATAAAGTGGGCTCAAAATACTTGTCACAATACCACTATTTTCACACCCATTTATTGTTTCTTGGTAAAAACCCTACCTCAACACCTTATTTAAACTTAGGACCTATTTAAACCCTTGAGTTGGACCTTGTATTAAAAACCTTTAACAAACATTGAGTTTAATTTTTTGATATGTACTTTAACTCCATGTAGATTTGTTGGTTCAATTTTTTAATTATTTAAACTTGATTAACACTAGTTTGTACTCTTTAAACTTGTATTATCTAAACTTGAATACAAAACATTTTACACCTTAAATCTCTTTTGTTAACTCCATTTCCCCATTACACCACACATATATGAAAACAAAAACATAAATAAATGAATGAATAAATAAAAATGCATCACTTGTTTGAAGAAAAAGAAAAAGAAATCAAGTTGAAATGGAAGAAAAAAATTACAAAAAAATTCACATAAATGTTTGTTAAATCCTAAATCTAAGGGAAATACTTTTTTTTTCAAATGTTTTGTTAAAACATATTGGGTGCAATTTATTAATAAATTTCACCTAAATGTAAATAATGTATTTATAATAAGATTATGATAATAAACATAAAATTATATTTAGAATATTCTCAATTTTGAAGTGATGTGTATGGATGTGTAACCTAAAAACAATGTCATCTGTTTTTCTGTGGATGAAGGCTACAAACCTTAACTTAGACTAGTGGCTGAACTGTTAGCGGCATAATGCTTCAACAACATTGAAAAATGTGCTTCTAAGGTGTTTCTGTTTTTGGTGTGTTTTGTTGTTTTGCAGGTTATGACAAAGGGAGTTTGATGAATTAGTTTCTAAGATGGAGCACAATCTCAACAACTCAATGAAAACTCTTCATGAACTTTGTTGATTAGGTTTCTGGAAAAAGATTGGCAGGGGGATTTTGGGGAAGCAAGGAAATGAGGTGATGAGGAATATATTTGATGCAGGTTGAAGAAGTGAAGGTAGGTTTTCAGTGATGAAAGAAAAGCTAAGTTGTGAGACTTTTTGGAGGATTGAAAAATGTGGTCGAATTTTGATGTTGGGTGTTGTAAATAAATAGAAGTAGAACTTGATCAAAATTACTGGATTAGAAGAATCCTGGCGAGTAAACTTCTGTTGTGCTAAGAATGTCAAGAAAAGGTCCAAAGTTGTTGCATGTGTTTCTATAGGGACCAACACAAAGGAGAGGATGAACCTGTCTAGGATTTTTAGAATGATTGTGTGGCAACTCATGTGTGATGTTTTTGGGGATTTTGAATTGGGTATGGAATGTGTTTTGTCCTGACACTACTACATATTGTGCCTTTTTGCGAAGGGCCAAACAAAAAACCTGAAGGGTTTGCGAAGCAAAAACAACCTGCCATATTTACGATGCTACACGCATCGCACCTTGTGGTGCACCAACCATCGCTAATTTATAATGTACATTAAATCATCGCAGCACTTTTGTGACATATACCACAAACAAAACTTTGCAACCCGCTCATGCTCCGTCCACCCTAGCGATATTCTACACATCGCAACGTTTAATCATACTCAAAACATTGCACATTTTACAATACAAAAAGTATCGCTAAAAACTTTGAGAGTCACAACGAATCGCAAGTTTGCGTTATTCGGCGCATTGCATTTTGCGTTTGAATAAATATCACAAACCTCATCACAAATTTTTACAAAACTTTCCGGTGGTGGACGTATCGCAAGTTGTGATGTGCAGCAGCTCGCAAATTAGTAAAAGGGTTACTGGAGAAGGAAGTTTTGCAAAAGGTTTCGCAATGTCATCTGATTTATCACGGCCTTTTTTAAGTCGCATAAAATCTCGGTGACATTGAGGTAGTACATGTGATAGTGCAAAGGAGAGTAATACAAAGTTCCCAGAGGGCCTACTTGCAGAACTATAAAGGCTGAAATTCACTAAAAACTTTGACACAATGAACATTGTGCAGTAATATAGAACCACAAGCCTCAATGGCAATTTGCATAAAAATAATGAGTAGTACATTATACGTGGTCATCATCCACCTCAGAGGTTGTAAGCACAACCTCTAGTTTCTCACCTAAAATAGAATGGGACCGTGGCACATATGTGACAACAAGTGACCACTCCTCTGGGTTTGGGGGATAAGGAAGATAAAAGCATTGTTCTACATGACTGGGAAAAGTAAATGGCTCTGAAGTTTGCCAATGAGATGGCTGATAACTGGTGGCAGATGTCTTTAACTGTGTGTGTCCGCACTCATCCTGAACTACAGTGCAATTTGCACCAGCAAGGTTCACTTTAAACCACTGGCACTTAAACACATACTCTTCAAACTTTGAATGTGCATCATAAGAT
>Ga0209208_10011905_pt1 | contig 11096 bp, 6 predicted proteins | sample S1TSphfallax_3_FD_187694 | JGI IMG/M metagenome (GOLD analysis project Ga0209208, IMG submission 187694) | Host-associated microbial communities from peat moss isolated from Minnesota, USA - S1T2_Fd - Sphagnum fallax MG (SPAdes) (version 2) | ecosystem: Host-associated > Plants > Peat moss >... | reverse complement strand
TTAATTGAAAATTTTACTAATTTTGTTTCTTTCTTTGCTTGTACTTATGGTAATACTTATGTATAAGTAGGAATACTTTTGAGAATATTTACGATACTTTCAGCCTATAAGCACACTAAATCAGAATGAATCCTAAACAAAACCTTGAAACTTGAAACACTATACTCAAAACACTCTTAACACACTCATTGATAGCATGTTATTATGTAATATATATATATATATATATATATTCTCATGAATTATTGATGATCTTTCTCCTTTTCAGCCCCACCAACAATGCTAGAAGTTGAAACCACAACTTGATCAATTTGTACCTTTGTTGTGAAGATTATTGATGAATTCATGATGTTGGGGCAATGGAAAAAAAGACTTGTGATGCAAATTCTGAACTGTTAGTCTTCTGAAACTAGTGGGTGCAACCCAACATGATGTTGAGCTGAGAAGGAATTGGGTAGAGATTGGAGTCCACTTTAGGTGAGTAGATCATGCATGGGACCCATTGCCTCTCCCAAGTAAAAACTTTGTCTTATCTAAGTGGATTTTAGTTTTGTAAAGTGCTACTTGGAGGCCCACTTGCTTCTTCCATGAAGATGCAAATGGTGACCAAAAGGGGAAAAGGTGATCCAAGCTTTCATTATAAAAGCAATTCTAGTGATTCACAATATTTGGGACAATATCATTATTTATCATATTCAAATTTTAATGTTAAATATTTGCCCCTTGCCCACCAATAATAAAAATTAAACAATATACAAAAAATGAGCACTTTAATGTCACACGTGAACCAATCACTATGGGTGATATGGTCAATCAATCAATAGCAATCAATGTGTGACCGATTACTATGATTAGCCAACTAGAAGCATTCATTTTCTTTTCCAAGGTCTTTTAACACTCATGGTATCATGCACCAATTTAAAAGAGCTAAGCCCATTTTCAAACCATTGTGGCATTGACTTCATTCAAAATTTGATTGACAAGCCATGTTACTATATTTGCCATTGGAAACACTTTGAGTCCCACCAATACGTATCCCAATAATATTACATTTTGCTTGCTTGACAATAAAGTTATTGTAAAGTTGTTGAAAGAGGGTATGACAACCCCCATGAAATATGGGATGAAACCCAAAATTGGGTGTGAAAAAAATACAAAGGGGTTGAACAAGGTGCCAAACTTAATTTTGGACCAAAACTCAAGGTCAAATGAATTTGTCTCCAATTTGTGCCCATTGATGCAAATTTTTGTGCCTAGAAGCTTCACTTGTGCAAGAGCTTTCATTTTTTTCATTCTCAATAGTCAGAGCTTACTTGTATGCATTTGATTAGAATACTTGTTCTTTGAATGTGAATGCTTACATTAAAGCACAAGGATAAGTATAGCAAGGCAACAAGTGAAGTGGTTGAATGCCAAAAGCCCAAGCACTTTGCATTCAAAGGAGTGACATGGGGGCCAATTAGAGTTTGACTGCAAATGAAGTATTATGGATGGAAGGGTATTTCTGGCATTTTTTGCACAACCTAGAGCTTAACATTTTCAATTTTTGCAAATGAAGTTAGCAATACTAATTGAACTTGTTTGAAAGCATGTTTCATGCCCATGAAGAAGATGTCGAATTTTTTTACAAATGTTGCACTCATGATCTATCTTTTTAGGGAGTGTTTCTTTTGGCATTTTGGTTTGTTTTGTGTTTTGCACCAAGTTCTATTAATTAGTACAAGAATTTTTCCATTATAGGTTTCTCCAATCACTCAAGTGGAAGCCATTGTCTAGACCTTGTCAAAGCCTTAAAATGGAGCTTTAAAGTTTTATCAACTCAAGCTTACTATCACCTTTCCCTGACTAAATAGTCATTGGGCAAATTCTAACATATTTACATCTACACAAAGACCCATCTATGTTATGGCGACTACATTGTGTAAATAAGGCATAGCATGCATCTATAGGTCAAAGCTTGGAATGGCAAGCTCTTAAGGTTGTCAAAAGTGAAAACCTTTCTTATCATCAAATTGTTAAATGGTTGTGTCTTAAAAGGCACTTTTTAAAAGAGTGGTTGTAATTTGAAATGGAATGCTTCAAGTATTGCTTACATATGCAAAACTTGATGGAACCCAAAAAGCAAGACAACTTTTGATTTTTTAAATGCAAGTTGGTTGTCAATTTTGTAAATGAACTTGCAAGTTCATAGGTTATGTATGAAAGGATTATACCATAATTTTTTTGAACTTTTAACTACCTATTTGAACTTAATACTAGTCTACAATTTTTTAGGTTTTGTATGAATGGCTTATGTGATCATGCATTTGAGTTTTGAGCCACTTAACCGTTTATAGTTCTAGGGGTCCACTTGAATTGAAATGTGATCACCTAATTCCAAATTTGATGCCCTAATTGAACTTTTGACCACTTATTTTGAAGGTTTAGAATTCATGGAACTATGAGGTTTTTCTTTTTCTTTTTGGCGGTTCATTGAGGTTCTACCCACTTCAGTCAATTAGGGTTGAAGTTTCTAACTTTGTGGGTCCAAATCAATTCATCTTTGATACCTTAATTAAACTTTTAACCATTTGTTTTGAAGGTCCAAAGTTCATGGAGCTTAAAAGGCATTTTTTATATTTTTTTTGTGTTTCCAATTTGAACAACTGAATATGAAATAGAGCCAGTTCTAGGTTTGTAGTTTTGTTGGTCCACACAAATGGTAATGTGATCATTTGGCTGATTTATTAAAACCTTAATTGAACTTCTAGATTGAAAAATCTTCTTAAAGTATCTTTCATTTGAATTGGGTGCATGCATTTTTAGGTTTCAAGGTTATCAATTGAACCATGTATAGTTTTGTAGTTCTATGTGTCCATAAAAATGATCAATTGATCAATAAGTTGAGTTACTAAAATTGGAATTGAACCAAAGTCAAGTTTGCAACTTGAGATATTCATTTGTGTACATGTGAGGACTTGTTTTAGTTACTAAGGTCCTCACTAAACTAAAATGAGGTCTACAACTCACTGGAATTTCAATTCTAGTCATTTGTTCCCACATTTGAGCTATTGAATATTCAAGGTAATTTTTATATAATTTGCATTGGGTCATTGAGCTTTTGCTTCGGTCTGTGGGTCATGAAATTGCACCTACCAGGATTGTGGGGGCTCATTATGGCTTAAATGTGGCCATTGAACTTTTGTTAAAGTTTGTAGGTCATGGAATTGCTCTTGTGAATTTACAATCCAATGAATAGGAGGTTTGAGAGCCATTGTGGAATATTTACATTTGAATACTATGGCCATTAGCTATAACACCCACTTTGTAGCCTATTCTAATGTGAAAAAGTAGGTCACACAGTTGATTCCAATGGCTATTTGGAAGGTAGTCTATAATGACTATGTGATTGCCTACCCAAACTCACCACTTCATGAAGACACCTTGAAGGATTGATTGCGAGATGGCTTAAAGGATTTTAAGATTGACACTTTTAATGAAAAGGGGACTTAGAAAACAATCCTACAATTTGACAAGGTCTTGGCATGACTAAAGGCAACAAATAATCATGCCACAAGGAACATGTTCAAGTGGAGATAATATTTTATTGATGGGAGACCAGGTACAATAGTAACAAGTTATAAATCTTTTAATTTTCCTAGTTCCACTAAAGTAGATTGTCCTAGCCTAACCTTTAGGCCAACTATTCCACCTAGCTCCATCATAGGGCCTTTTGAAAGGCCAATGGCTAAACAAAAAATGTTGCAATTCCAATCCATGAATCTTACAACCATGGCATCTTGCTTCTAGGTGAGCTTGGAAATTTGTGATGCACTGTTGGCTGCAAAGACGGACATTAACCATGAGTGCAAAAACAATGTGAAGATTTCAAACTTGAAAGCAACTTGGGAACTAAGAAGAATTTTAGAAGAAGAATTTTAAAACACATGTTTGAGCTTGCCTACACATGTAATTAGAAGTCCTTAGCCCATTTGTGGTCTTCAAGATTAGGAAGATGGTCACCAGTAACCTTGTATGTGAGTTCCATCCTCCTTCAATGTGAGAAATTAGTGAATAGGGCTCTAGATTTTAAAAGGTGTGAATATCTCGGTTATGTGTTATCAAAGCTTTTCATGAGCCTTCTCCCCTTTCTTTTCAACCTTCCAATACCCCATTCCACATGCACCTTGTAACCAACATGCATCTTATTGTATGCATGCACTATATACATGTTTGCATTGGGAGTTATCCCTTGTCTCCCAATCCTTTGCATTATGAACATTTCTTCTTCCATATACTCGAGTCCCCCAAGTAGGAATTCAAAGTATTCATCGTCATGAGTGAAATATTGCCACCATTATCAGTAGATGTTAGAGTGTCAAAAAATGCTCACATCATGGTAAAATGTTGGATAACCAAAATTATGTAAATAAACAAGACTCTACGGTCAAAAATAATTTTGTTATTCACAACATAGATTTTTTTGCAACCATTGAACCAAGTCTAGTGACCTAAATCCCACCAAGTTTTCCAGATTTCAATTACAGTCTCATCAATGAACCTAATGCATCTTAGTAACTCCTACAAATATGACCCTAGTGTAGTTCTCTCAAGGTTGTAGGCCAATGGATCACATCCATAGGTGTAGAATAAATGCAAGATGAAATGAAAAGAAAATCATCACACTCTAAGCTTTTGGCCCATTTCCACATGAAAATAATCATATTTGGTGACATTGTCATGTTTGAAGAAGAAAACAAAGTTTAGAAGGCATTGTTCAAGGCTCAGTTTTGATGGTCTCCCATAAACAATAGGGGTTTCACCTATACACAATGCATGGAGATGATTATAGGCACCACAATGGATGCCAAGTCCTCAAACTCAATAGCAGTGAAGTTAGTTAGGTTTTTGAATAGTGTTGGGGTGGATCATAATATGGCTATCACATCTCAAACATTAGTAGTTAAGTCCACATAATGCCTGCCTCCCACCTCCATCTTTATTGTAGTGAACAAGTCCCCAAAAGTACAAGCAATAAACCTTGCATGAAATAACATTGTAGCCTTTTGATCCATGTCTTAGAAGACCTCGTCATCACTTGAAGAAGAGCTTGACTTTGAAGAATAACTAGAGTTTAAATAAGAAACCATTTCTTAAAAAGAAAGAACAAAAGAAACAAAAGAAGAAAATTGCAAGAAGAGAGTTCAAATGATAAATAAATGAACTTGAGAAAATGGAAAACCTAAAAATGAGAAGAGCAAGAAGAAAGACAAGATGAAGAAAAAACCAGAGAAAAAGTTGAAGATGGGAGATAAACCCTATTAAACCCCACAATCATAAAAAACAACAACAATTTTTTTAGGTAGCCCATGTTCCCTCCAAAAATTTGTTTGGCCCCCACTTTTTGGAAATTGGTCCCCAATTTCCAAAATTTGGTGCCCATTTTGGCATACTTCATGGATGACCCACAACTAGGGATGAAAGTGAAAACCGAGGTTTAAACTAGGGATGAACTAGGGATGATTTTATGGATTTATTTGATATTTGAAAAACACTTAACAATCTTTCTAATACATTCGTTTTTTCAACTTGGAACTAATTTTGGTTTTAGTTTTTTTGGTTTAAGTAATTTAAAAAGTTTTTCCTAGGTGGGACAAATGTCATCTATTGGTTCCACTTTGGTTTTGCTATGTCACTTGGGTACAATGGAGTACCACATGAAGGAACATTTTGAATGTATGGCTTTTACTAGGCTCAATGCATAATAGGTGGAACATGGTTTTAAATCTAGTACATATCCTATTTTTCAACTTTCTTTTGTCATTTATGGGGCTATTAATCTCAATTGTTTTCATAACAAAATATGGCTTTTCACTTGAATGTGATAAGGGCAATGTTTTCTTCTTCTAATATTGTGATGTAGCAAAAGTGGCAATCATCCACAAATTTAACCAAATTTGGTTATAAACTAGACAAGAAAATAGAGAAATTTAAACTTATTGTTATATTGTTGACTACCTACTAGAACACATATAAAAATTTGGCAATTTAATATTTATGGTGAATTTGGGAAATATTTTCATAAAAAGTCCTTTGAATACATTGAAATCAGAAAATTTAGGTTAAATTTATGAAAATTCTCCCCTTAAATAATTACTAAATAATGTCACACAATATTTTAATGTCAAATCATCAATAGACACCACTTATAGGATAGATGTGAATGACATCACAAAGTTGACCTTACAATTGGTTCATGATAAATCATGGTTTTTGTCAAATAAGACATGAATGTGTCATCATTGATGCAAGGTAATGATGGAAAATTACATCCATCCATTTGCATGCATGTAATTAATTAACATGAAATTAAAATAATAATCATGTTGTTCATGATCATCAATGATTAAACATGATTAATTAAGAATTAATTAGAGTATCATCTTGGTCTTCTCATATCTAAACTTGATTTATACACATGGGATTATGTTTAATCACTAAAGAATGTATATATACATTTTCTTCTTCCTTTGCAAACATTGGTCAAATAATACATGTTTGTGTATCCAAGATATAATTATTTATGGTATTAGAATGATGTCGTGATCCATAGTTTGGTTTAAATGTGAATAAGGTTCCATTAATCAAATCTTTTGTTTCCAACCATTTGAGGTTTTAAAATTATTTCATTTTAGTTTAAGAATGGTTGTTCTAAAATTAAAAAATCAGTGAGAATTTGAAAATTACAATGTTTAATAGGTTATAATAAATAGTAAAAAAAATGCAAAAAAATGATTTGTGGGAATTGGTTGAAACTAATCCAAATATTTTTATTCAAATTGATATTTTAGATTAGGGCAATTTTGTCATTTAAGTTGATCAAACAATAGCAATTGATGTGTTTAAGTGGAAAAGAAATGTGATTTCCATCATCAACCTTACTATGAATGATGTGTCAATTGCTCACATCACAAATGTGATAAAATTGTCAATTTGTTAGAATTTTTTTCATGATTTGTTTGAAAACAATAGCAGGACAAAAAAAATTCTTGAAAAAAAGTTGAATAGTTTTTGCTTGGAAAAAGATGGGAAAGTTAACCACTACCTCGATCACATAAAATTAATATTAAATTAGATTGTGAACATTGGTGTGATAATGGTAAATAATGAGCTAATCATTCAAATTTTGTCCACACTTCCAAATAATTGGGAACTCCTTACTAATTGTCTCATGTATCAAATAATATTAATGCACCCTTTTACTAAGTTTAACAACCATGATGCTTCAAGAAGAGTTATGTTATGAATTCAAAGATATCCACAAAGTTGAACATGAGGGTCTAATTGTAAATCACTACATTAAATGCAATGAGCCACATTCATATGAACTTGAGGGGCATGGATACTTTTGTGATAGTTATAACAAAGGCCACAAGCCAATGTGCCCGATTTAGTTGGTTTTTGCTAGATAGGCTAATGGAAACAAATGCATTAGTCAACATGGTTGTGGTGAATGTAATGCCATGACTTGCCAACTCACTACATACATGAATATCTTAAAATAAATAAAAATATTGTGTAAGCAAATTGAGTTGCATAAACAAGGTGGTGTACATAATGCAAATGCAAATTTAACTAAAATTCATGGTGAAAATTTTGACAATTGACAAATTGTTGATTATCCTTACACATTTGATGACCTTATTGTTAAAATTTTAAATTTCAACATGTTGAGTGTGCATGAAAATGCTTGTCATGACTAGCATTTTTATTCAAGAACATCAACTCATGTTATTAGGAATTAGAAAACATCGGACGTAGTAAAAAATGTAGCATTCAAGATAATTATCAAATTAATTGGTGGGCAAACTCTTATGGTTGCTAGAAAAGTACAAATGTTATTTAACTTTGATGAACCAACAGAAGAATATGTTATTTATGTGTTTGGAATTTGCAAAACCTTATGTACGAGGGTTTTATTTTACAATGAAAATGTCTTTGTGTTAAATAACCAATTTTCAATCATTGGTCATGAGGTTCATCATTTTTCACCCAAGGTATACATATTTTCAAATTCATGTTCAAACCTTGTTAAGTTAGTCGTAACTTCAAGTTCATTGGATTTAAATAAAGTAGCATCAACACCATGGTCATATCCACACAAAAAAAATGACATTATTGTCAAAACATTAGGTTATCACTCATTTACCAAAACTTCAACCTTCAAATTTAATTTGTGAAACATGCATTCTTAGCAAGCAAGCCCAAGGATCTCCAATATTTATTAATAGGTTAGTAGGTACCTATGTAACTTATTAAATAACATAGGTGTAGGTAGTTTATTAGGTAGGTATAAGCATAGACCTAGTAGGTACCTATAAGTCTTAATAGACTATAACCTACATGTTACTTAAATACATGCATTCATTAATAGGTACCTCTTACCTATTTAGGCTAACCTACCTATAACCTACCTATTTATATAAATAATGTAAAAAAATTCAAGTTAATTTAATGCAATATTTTGAAAAAAAATCCATGAAAATTGATTATAATATGTTGGTTCAAAATCATGTTCATTACAATATGTTGTTCAAAATAATCACCTTGTGGGGTGGTGGTGCAATGGTTAAAGACTTAACTCTTCAATGTGGAGGTGAGGAGTTCAAGTCCTCACACTTGCAATTTAGGCAACCATGGCTACTTAGGTGACCTAATTAAGTAGCCTAAGTTGCAAAGCCTATTAGACCACCTAACCTAGGGGACTTGACCTAGCTTAAGTGGTCTAACCTAAGTTGCTAAATTAGGTGGCCTAACCTAGGCCTAAGACATAGGTTTGGTGGAATAAATAAATAAAAATTTGGCATAATTAATTGTTAGGTTTATTAATTAAATAGGTGGGTAGGGTAGGTAATTAGTTAATTAATATGTTCATATAAAAATTTAACTAAACATTTTAAATATAAATAATTTTGGTTATTCCCCAAATTATTTTATCATCACGGTGATTTGATAAAAAAAACCTAGTCAAGAAAACCAACCAAAAGGACCTAGTCAAAATGGTCAAGTCCAATATGATTTGTCCATAATGGCATTTTGGTCAAGTTTGACATGGGGGCAAAAAAACCATATAGGGTTTTTCTTACCAAAATTTTCGGTCAAAAAGGCCATGATTTCTTGTTATTAATATATCAAAAAGTAAATTTAGAGGTGTTTTGCAAATTATTCATGTACCTTCACACAACCAAGTTGAGGTTAAAAGGGTAAAAAAAAACAGTATTTTAAACTAGTTGTAGAACCTATCAAATTTGCTATTGAATAATATTTTTTGATGATTTAAAAAGGTATATGAATTTCAATTGAAGCAATTAACATGCTGTTAAAAAGTCTTTCCAAAGGCCATAAAATAGATGTTTGGAATGCTTGATTTAGAGTTTGTTTGAAGAAATTATGAGACATGAAATTTTTTTATCAAATTAATTACCAAATTAAGCTCATCATTTCATCATTTTAGAGGTCAAATCACCTTCAATTAGGAAGAATGATATGGCATTGGAAAGCCCTTTCCATCAACTATAAGATAGGCTTTTAAAATGATAAATTTGGATTCTTTTAGAGAAGTAATGAACTTCCAAATTTTCATAATTGAATTACTAGTTTGGTCAACACCAACTGATAAGGACAACTTTACCACTTTTGTAAGGGCAAATTGCCCTAGTTAATTTTGGAAAATGACCATCTTTTGAATAATCATCAGAGGTTTTTAAAGGGGTATTGAGGGCAATGTTTGTTTTCATTTTGTTTTGAGATTAAAAAAACGTTGATTCTTTCCATTACAACTTGTTGCGATAGAAACTCAGATATTTCTTCACACTCTATTTTTTAAAGTATTTAGTGGAAGATCGAAATGTGAAATGTGTAGTCATTTTTTTCTTTTTAAAATTAATAAAATTATTTTTAAATCCATGTTTCAAATTGGGAATTGTGGCTAATTTTTATCACCAAAATGTTTTGTTTGAGATTACTTGAATAATACTTATTGAATTCTTATGTAAAATTTGGTAACATAACATTGTTTATTTTAGGCAAATTGGTTGTTACTTTTTTTATAGAATTTATTTTAGAATTAGTAACATTCACTTAGAAGGGATTATATGAATGGACGTTAACATTTGACACATTTACAAAACCATTTGACGGTGCATTATTTTGCAAGTTTTGGAATTCGAATGAACTTGGACTAATATGCATAAATGATTCAACAATGAAATTTAAATATAAGTTACACATAATGTCAAAGTCTACACATGTCCATGTAACATTTGTAAAAACCACACCATCGTACTCTATTCACATCTACATATGCAATTCATGTTTATGTTAGTAATTTGCTAAGCCAAGCCAAACAATGTGTAGAACCTAGTCGTTGTGATGATTAATTTAGTGTTTTCAAATCTCATTGAATAACAATTTGTCTAAACATTTATTTGAAAGATCAATAATGTTCCTTTGTAGTAAACATAACAAAAATGGACGTTCCTTGAAAAGTCATTATTTAGAGGTTTTCATTTGAGTTATTGTAATATTCTTATTACTTTTCTTAAAGATTTGCATTAAGATTGAAGGGGAGTGTTGGAAACTACATCCATCCATTTGCATGCAATTAAACTATTAATTGTGTTGTTCATCATCTATTGACAGAATAAATCAACAATGATTAGACATAATTAATTAGGAATTAGTTAAAATATCATCTTGGTATTCTCAAATCTGATTTCAATTCATACACATAGGATTAAACCTAAATACATACACTTGCCTCTTGCTTTGCAATCACTAGTTAAGTAATACATGCTTGTGCATCCAACACAAAAATCTTCAGGTAAACCTTCCTACACATTGTGTGCTCATCCATATAACATTTTTTTTTTTGGTGACCTTTCACTCTCATGTCACCTCTTTCAACTTTCTCAACCCATTTCACACCATGAATTTTGCAGCAAATTGTTTACTCTTCATTAAATTTTTTGGTGGCAAAGCCATAATGTAATGTATTTTTCATGAATTTTGCAACAAAATTCAATGATGTTATTCATTTTCTATGATTTTGCAATATA
>Ga0209208_10011904_pt1 | contig 11096 bp, 2 predicted proteins | sample S1TSphfallax_3_FD_187694 | JGI IMG/M metagenome (GOLD analysis project Ga0209208, IMG submission 187694) | Host-associated microbial communities from peat moss isolated from Minnesota, USA - S1T2_Fd - Sphagnum fallax MG (SPAdes) (version 2) | ecosystem: Host-associated > Plants > Peat moss >... | reverse complement strand
TTTTTTGCTTGGTAACATGCCCTCCAAATACACTAGAAATTTTCTTAAACTAGGACTTGGGTCCCTAATGTAATACCAAAGTACACATTAGGGCCCAAGTCTAGTGTGTCAATGACTCACTTAAGTTAGTGAAATCACCCACAATAAAAAAACATACTTAATCCACACTTACATACGAGTTCCAATGTTGGCCATGCACATTTTCATGGTTTGAAGAAGTTTTAACACTCCAAAGGAAATCATCCAAGTGTGTGCCTACTACATCATACATATCTCTAGCACACCATCTTGCACTTTGTTACAAATTCCAAGTATGACAAGAAAATTAGTTCCTAGTACCCTACTAGAACATGAATTGCCCTAGTACTCTATGGGCACTTTTGGGGGAAGTAGGTAGTGCTTGTCTTGGGCTTGTCTTTGGGAGTGGAGATTATAGATTGTCGCTTGGATCAACATTTTCACTCCTGTAATCATTTATAGGGTTCCAACTTGGGACTCCTGACATGCGCTTTTCTAAAATTCAGGCTCGTTGTTTTCTATTTTTTTTAATATCTTGGAATGTAGCCAAAGTGGTGATCATCCAGAAAAAATAGCCAAATTTCGCTATACACCAGATATGGATTTTTATACTAAAAAAGTATCCTTCAATATTATTGGCTATTGACTGGCACTAATACTAAATTTGCTAGAGTCTTTTCTAGTTTGAAATCATAAATTTTTAGGTCAAAATTTGGCAAAAATTCACCAGTAAAATAAATCACTGATTTAATTTGAGGCCTCATTTAAATTTAATTAGTGTGGTAACATCTTTCAAAGTAACATGCAGAACAAGAGTTTGGGTTCCACAATTCCAAACTAGGGTTAGGGTAAAACAGGCCGATCATAGTACACTTAAAAAGTCAGAGGAAATTTGTGATCTCTTATTGCCTTGGCTGTCTGAAGATGGATTGTAGAGGAGCTCTGTGCACACATGCTGCCCTTTAGATCGCTGGATTTGGACAAGGGACACAAAAGTTATGGCTTCCCAAAGGTCTCAGCCTCATTGCCTAAAAAGAAAGCTTCAACTAAACAATTTTTGCCCTGATCTTAGAGCAATCTAACATCTATTAACGCACATATCATACCTTACACATGTCCGACATCCAAGATATCACCAAACAATCTCCTACCCAAATGTACATCCTCCATTGGAAATAATGAACATGTTTATTCAATGGTTGAGATTAAAACTCAAAGATGGGCAAAAACATGTTTGGTGATTGATGCCCTAATGTGTAGCTAAACCCTAATCTATAAACCCTCTCCACTGCGGTGCTGTTTCAGAACCCACCACCCAAACACCCATTCCCTTTCCTCTACCCCCATCCATTTTGAATCCCTCTTGCTCGTGGCCCACTCATTACTACCAAGAGCTTTGTTCATTGTGTAGATTTTTGTGACCATTCTTAGGGTGTTCATCGTGTGCTCAAGGCATTTTCCTAGTGTACAAGCAATTGCAAGTTCCCAACTTTTCTCCTAGATGCTTAGTAACTCCAGGTTGTTTGTGGGGTGCAAGTGTTGGAGTGGCCTGGAAAGGTGCATGTGTTTTTCATGGTCCTCTTTCAATCTTTGCACATGTGTTTTTCACAATATTTTCTTGGTGCTTTGAAGGTATGTTTTTTGTTTAGTTTTCATCGTGTTGTTTATATAAACTTATCATTTTTTTGAACTTTGAAGTTGATTAGTTGTTGTTCCTTTTGAGCTTTGAGCTTGAACAATTGTCGTTCTTCTTGAGCTTTGAACCTTAGTTAGTGCTCCTTTTGAGCTTGGATGTTGATTAGCTGTTATTCTTCTTGAATTTGGTATTTGATCAATTGTCATGCTCATCTTGAGCTTGGTACCTAATTGCCTATTATTCATCTTAAACTTCAATTTTGAGTTGCAACTCTGGTGTTTTTAGTGATTTGGCTCTAATAATGTTGTGAAAAATCAAACCTTCACTATTGTTGTTCTTTTTCTCTCTCCCAACCCCTTACTATTTTTTGTCATCGTTGTTTATTTCATTGAACAACAGACTTCATTCCCCTCCCCGCTTTTTTTAATTTCAATTATTTATTGGAGTGTGTTGCAAGGATGTTACAATGGCCTTTTTTTGCCACATTCAAGCCCTAGCCCGCTACAAGCCTATTTTTGGGCATTTGTTGTTTCACCTAAATTTACACCCTTGTATTTAGTAAGGTGAGCTCTCATGCCTTCCTTGAAATTGTGCTAAAATTTATCCCATGCTTCTCTAATTGCTACGAATGACCAAGCTAAGATGAAATGTACTTGATGTTGTTTTGCAAGTTCCCTTTTAGTTGTTCTTGCAACTATGGTTGTTGTGAAAACTATTTTAGCTTCTTTTTCTTGCTTCTTTTTCTTTCAATTTTCCCTTATTTGATTTATTGCCTCTTTATCCATTGTTTTCTGTCGCATAAGTTTTAGATATTCTTCTGAAGTCACAACATGGTTTTGTGAATAATCCACTCAAGGTTTTTGTCCATGGGTCCTTTTTGTAGAGCTATGGCAATCATGATAACAAATTCTTCCCTGCCAATGTTTCTTAAGTTGAGCACTTTAGGTTTTTTATTATTATTTCCACATCTAGTGAACCCTATGCCAAACCTTCAACTAAGGTTTTTGATGTTATTACAAATTCATGGTTAGTGATCATTGAACGCTTAAACATATTTACATAATACCTAGGCTAATCTTGAACTAAATCATTAATTACTTCCTCATGAATTATAAATTTTGTTGTTATTACTATGTTGATTAACTTTTTGTAGTAACATTTTTTACCCATTGCATCTCACCATCTTCATCTTCATTTGAGTGGTAGCCATCATCTTATTTTTCTTTGGTCTAATTTTGTAATGTGTACAAACTATTAAGGCTTGTTTTATTATCCATAGATTTAGGATTAAGTGGCCAAATCCTTGTAGCTTTGAACCCTGATATGATATTTTTTCTTATGAATGTTTAGTTTAGGGTTTTGTTTACCCACCCTACCAATGTTATTTTATTTGGTTCAATGTATTTCCTTGTGACAATTGTTGTGTTTCTTTGTCTTTTAAAAGTAGTATTCAAAGATTTGAAGCAAGCCACATCCAAAGATTGAAATGCATGAAATGTATGCGAAAGTAAAGTCACCATATCTAACCCAAATTCGCTTGCTTGTTCAATCGCCTCTAAGGTGACATGGGATCCAAGTCCATCCAAGATTAATAAATGTTTATTGTTTATGGATATTCCACATGGTATCGAGCTTTTGAAAAAAAAAATTCTTGAAAAGGAAAGTTTTCATCCATGCTTTTGATTGCATAACATATAAATACCTAGTTTGCAAAGTTGTATGTAATCATCACGTATATTTTCTCGTTTGAAAATGTAGAACCTTGATAGTGATGTTCCAATTACATTGACAACACGATTAATAGTCAACCATTCCTTGGACAAAAGTATGGTGCTATACATTTGGTGTGAACCTTGTTTGGCCAAGACCCTTGCTTCTAATTGTCTTCCTACTTAAATGTTCGTTTCATCCAAATTCCAAATGTGATTTGCAACATTGTTGTATTGGTTATATGAGGATTCTAAGTTGTGGTAAAACTTGTGGCAAGATGGGGGTAGGATTGGGTTGTTAATCCTTGTGTTCGGTTGATGTCCAAACCTTCACCTTGACAAATGTTAAGTTCAAGATGTTTCTGTTTGAACTAGTACCATGAAAAGTTTTTTAATATTTTTCCCTAGAAAGGTGTTGGCCTAGCTTGAGTTAATTCTACCACTTTTAGCTTTAACTATTGCAAGTTATTTTGATAGTCCAACTTCTTGCATTGCCAAAACCCAAACAACCATAGCCTAAATTTCTTCCTATGTTAGCACACCTACTGGCCCACATTTCTTAAATGTTGTTTTGCCATACAAGTGATTAGACAATGAAATAAGAGGTATGTTGCAATGCTTACTTGCCTTCCTCAATGAAATTATCCCACCTTTAATTGTATCCATGGCCTCTTCTAGTGCTTCGTTAATCCATTTACTTTTAATTTTGTCAACAATGTTGCATCTATTAAGTTTTCTTTGTTTCCTTGTTGGATTTTGTGCAAAAGATGGAGAAACATTTTTTTTTGTCTTGTGTTGGTTGTTGTTGCTATCCATTTCGCCTCCTTTGAGGCACATTTAACATCATGATTTAGATTGCATTAGCCCCAACCTCCAAAAAGTTGGAGGTGTGCACTCTAGCCCTACAAGAGGTACATATTATTTGAATTTCTTGTGTTTGTCTCAACTTTCAAAAAAAAAAATATGCAAGGTCAGTAAGGTATGTGTGAAATGCATATGCATGTAATTATTGGGAAGAAATAATAAGTGCATAAAATTGTTCAAAATCACTCCAAACTAAATTACTGTTTGTTGTTTATGTGTAAGTTATAGGTGTATAAACGAAATTACAAATTTTTGGAGGTTGAACAAATCTACTTCTCTTGCAACTAATTGTATTATAACTAGGAACTACATATTTTTACACCCAATAATAATATTAAAAATTATTGAACTTTTCATTGTAAAGCTTATTTATTGTAATATTTCCTATTTATCCTTTTACATTCACCCCTAAATCTTGGCTTTTTGTCTTCGCTTTGATTGTTATAAGATTTGATTTATGATGTTCAAGCTTTTGTTTTTCTTCTCTAATTACTTTTTGTTCTTCACCTTTTGTGGCTCATGTTTGACTATTCCAAGGTTTGATCCTTGCTCTTCAAGATCTCCTAAGACAACTTTAGTTTTTGATCTATGCTTCTTTAGTCCTACTTTGTTGTTTGCCTACAGTTAATCAAAGCCCATATGCTCTCAAAATTTTGATGAAGGATTTGAGGCTACTGTCACTAGTTGGAAGTTTTGGCATGTTGAAAAATGTTGAAATGTTGCTGATTTCTTGATTTGTAACATAGCTTTGTGTACCTTGTGATTGTGGTGATGTTATTTTGGATCGAATGGAGTGCACAAAATTAGGAGGAAATTAGAAGCTCTTCCCCAATTAATGTACTAATTTGAATATCCAATGGATTCTAGTGATGGTTTGATCCTTGTTGTGTGTTATTTAACATGACCTACACACCTCTATCACTAAACTAATGTTTTGGATTTTCAAACTTTGATTTTTGTAAAGATGTTCGGATTCATGCTCTAAAACCAAACATTAAAAGTAAATTTCATTCTATCCGTTGTGTATTGATGTTATGTTTTTACCATTTTAGTGTTCAATCTACTACGCAACACCAAACTGTTTTTTCCATCCCAAACATTGGGTCCTTGTAAAATTGGTTTAGTTCTCTCCCTTTGCCAAACATTACGAATACCCCGAATGTTACCCCCTTGCACATTGAAGCTCAGCTCACCACTCATCACCAAACATTATTGCACCCAAAAAAAACCCCATAAATTATGTAAATATGTGCAGGTAAAGCCTTGTGACTAAACCATCAAATTTATGGCTGGTTAGAATGGTGAAAAATACTAAACACCAATGTCCATCACCAAACAATTAGCAATAAGCTAAAGTGACAACACCCATAAGTTTTTTTTTAAAAATCCAGCATGGGCCAACTCCTGCACTATAATCGGCCTGTGTTTGGTGATGGGCGTGTTTACCCTACATTCCAGCCCTTGGGCAAAAGTTGGCACAAGAAATAACTGTTAACGGTCTTAGGCCCGCTTTACAATAGGAGTCAGGGCTGAAAATACTTGAGGCCAACTTTGAGCATTTTTGGCTTGTTGTTTGGCCCCAAGTTTGTGATAAATGCTAGAACTTTGATGTCAGAATATTATTAATAAATGCTGGAACATCGGCCCCAAGGGTTACAAATTGGCTTCGCAAATTCAATGATATGCTTGTTTTAGCCTTGGGGCCAATACAAAGGCCATAAAGTTCAGCATTTATCAGTAACTTGGGGCAGATTGAAAAGATTTTTTTCTATTTCAGCCTTGACTCCTAGTTGTAATGCCCTTGGGGTTGATTTCAAGTTTTGCACCAATAGGAATGCTTGATTTTAGTTGAAACATTGGCCTTGACTCCTAGTGTAATGCCCTTGGGGTTGATTTCAAGTTTTGCACCAATAGGAACGCTTGATTTTAGTTGAAACATTGGCCTTGACTCCTAGTGTAAAGTGGGCGCCTTACTTTCATAATTTGTTGAAAGTGAAAACTGAGAACACTGTTATTTTTAACAATATTCAGTTGTTTGGGGCCTGTGCAGCTGAGCATACATCATAATATTGAATTGAAAGGGATGCACCATCTTTAACCTAAGTCTGAAATTCAAGTTGCATTTCAATTTTTATTTTTGAATTTTACTCAATTTTTTATAAGAAAATTTCTCAAAATTCAATATCTTTTGCACCTTAGATCTAAATTTCTGAAATTGTGTGCACTGACCCTATTTGGTTCAGGGATTTCCAACATTATCCAGAGCATGTCTCAATTTCCTTATAAAATTTAAGTTTCATTTTATTCAATTTTCAATGAAAAAATATTCCAAAACTAAAAAACGTTTGCCAATCATACATGTAAGCATTACGGAACCACCTCAGTTTAAGGTCCCCTACTCATCACGGGCTTTCGAATCATACCAAGAGCACAACAAGCGGTGTTGTGGTTTGGGTTTAGGAGACCTCAACTTGACAAAACAAACAAGCTCTAGATGGAAAACACTTATATTGTTAGTGCTTCAATAGATGAATTCTTGGTTAGCTAGGGGATTGGGTGGAGTAGCACACTCACACTTGTACCATGGTAAAAACTAGAAACCCATTTGACTTGCTTTAGTTAGTCATAAAGAATACTAATATCTTAGTCCTAACACAAAATTAGGGTCTAAATAGATATAATATTTAACATTTATTAAGCAAAAATATAGTCAATGAGAACCCTCAATCAAAAGAGTGAAATACTTTTGAGGGTGCTAGTTTAAGGTGGTCATTGACTAGCTAGTAATACCATCTCCAGTTTGTATGTTTCTAGTTTCTACCGAGTTTGATTCATGAATAGTTTGTCCTATCTCCTAATTCTTAGGGCTCCCTCCCCATATGGTGTTGCATCACACCAGACTTATACCTATATCACCCCAGTAGGGACATGAGGTAATCCCAACTTTCTATCAATGCTACACTAATCTCAATATCATGAACATACCAACTTCATACCAACCAAAAATAGTCTCCCCGACCCAATACAAGGGTGCAGGATCATGCTTGTATGAAAGTTTTTAAAAATATTTAATACAAGAACCAGACTGATATGAAAACAAAAAATATTTTACCAGGACTAGGCTAGTATGTTCAAAGTCAATAGGGAACCAACACTAGTTGATTTTTCATACTTGTTCGTGCTCAAGAAAAGTTTTCACATGGTGTGCATTAGCTTATAATACAATGAGTGATTCAATAATGAGATGACAACAACCCTATCATCATCATCTTCAAAATCAAGATAACCATTCTATTTCTATGTGAAGCACTTTCATATTGTATCTTGTAACTCATATGCATGAACCATTAGTGTTGTTCAGTATTGATGTCATTGTTTTGTCGCACATAATTGAAACAAAATCTTTTTTGGTACCCATGGTGAAGAGGTTTGCAAAAGTGACAATAAAATAGAGTTTATCTCTAAAGTTACCCTGTGTTTGGGCCTCCTTTCACCCCCGCCCCCACTTTCAACGGTATCCGCAAAGTATGCGAAAATTCATTAAAATCTCAGTATGAAATGGTTGAAACTCTACATTTAATGCACAAGGTTCGAGAGTAATTATAGCCCTTGTACAGGTACGAGCAGTGAAAATATATGTAGCAGCAATGGAGGCGCTCAAGAAAAATGAAAGATTGGATGAAACTCAGTGTACCACCAAAATTGATGATGATGCTGTGTTTTCATTACTTTATGGTTAAGTTTAATACAGCTGAGTTATCCATAACGTAGTACCCATCATGCTGAGGCTATTGGGGCCCAGATTCCAAAAGTCAGGGTGAAAACACAGTACAAGGGAAAAAAAAGTGGGGGCTGGTTGTCATAGGAGTTTCACTCCAGTATTAGATTTGCCTGGTCAGAGCCTTCACAACTGATGCTCATTAGTGGGGTTCGATCATGTGCTTATCTCAATAATCATCAAAGAGATCAACACTAATAACAAAAGTGGATATCAGCATTTATTGTTATGTGTATAACCTACCTCTCCTTCCGCTTTACCCAACATCACGTCTTTTGGACATAAGCAATAAGATGAGCACTTGATATGTAGAAAGGGCATCAAAGTTAAATGGAGGGGACGATGTCCTCTCGTTCATTCCTTTCTCATTAGTATCGACCATGACAACCTTGATTTCACAAATGTTAGCAAAGGTTTCACACCCACTATTAAAATAAATCTTGCCAGAATGCAATCTGACAAACCTTGTTATCCAATCTCATTAAATGGTTGCAATTTCTCTCAATTTTCAATTACACTCCAATTGGGGAGTGAAACAAGGATTAGGCTCAAACTAGGGCCCAAAGACAAGGTGAGTTCATGGATAAGTTCTTTTCATCTAGTTTTTGGTCCAAGTGACTTTATTTTGAGTAATATGCACAACTTTTCTACAGCATTTTAGGAAGGGAAGTTGTGATACAAAAAACAATAGGTGCACAAGAAATTTTTTTAACATGTACAAAATAAGTTGCACATGGAGAACAATATTATCATGTGCAAACAATCAAACCAAAGGTGGTCCACAAAAAGGTTTGGACCACTGTTGGGCGGTTCTTTATTTTTATGAATGAAGAACCTATGGTTCCAGTTCTAACAAATTAATTAGAATGGTGGTTTTAGTTCCAGTTTTGCAAATACCGGAACAAGGACTCCAATTCTAGGTCTAGTTCATCAAAAACTAAATTTAAGTTTTGGTTTCAGTTTCAATTTTGAAAATCAGACCCAGTTTTGATCCGATCCTTGCCAACCCAGATTGGAACCGGGAGTTAATGGGTTGGTTAACCTCTAGTTAAACCCCTAATTTGATTTATTTATTTTTTCAAAAACATATATATTGGTTCTGGTCTACACATAACCAGAAACTAGTGGTTCTAACCTGCCAAACATTGGTTAGGACTTTGGACCAAACCAACACAATTCGGATCTACTTGTAAGTAATAACTTCGAGTGAACCAAAAAAAAATTGCAAGTTTTCTGAGAATTTTTCATTTATATTTGAATGAAGTTCTCATTTTAAAGAATACAAAATTTCCTATTTTTATGTGCCAAGTTATGTTGTGTGAAACTCAGTAAACCAGTTTGTATGATAGTCCAACATAATTGCCTAACATATCCTTTCCTCAGCACAAGCGTTGTTAATATCAATGTTTTTTTCTTGGCAAAATTTCACCAAATTGCAATAAGAAAAATATGATTGCACATTGCAAAAGGAATTATGATTACAAATTATTATTGTCACCAAATTAAGGATTTCTTATCACCACACTTTCTTCTTTTGTAAATCAGAAAAATCACCACATATTTCCATCATTTGGATAGCCAAATTTGGGTAAGAATGAAATTTGAAAATGAAAAAATTAATGTGTTATGTTCAAATTGTGCACCATGTCAACCTTTGGTCCTCCTCGAATCACTACAGATGGAAAATCTTGAGGACTCACAACACATGAGTCTTGTTGACTCTAAATTCTGACATTGCAATTACCTAGACTCAAGTTACCTATGGTGACCTACTTAATTTGAAGTTGTAGTCCAACTCCAATATATTCAAGCAATAGGATTGTGATGTTCCCTGTGTGTTTGTTTCTTCCACAAGTTCCCAATGGTTCCGAACCTCTTGCCAACATTCTAAGATTATCCCAATAGCCCCACACTTTGTCCCATAGTTTTTACTCAAAATTGAACTTTCACAACCTATAAACCTAGGCCAAAGGGAAGCCCCTCCATACTTCTCTTTTGGGGGGGGGAGTGCCTGATGTTTCAAAAACAAATCAGTGATGAGCCAATCGAAGCTCTTCCTTACATTTATTAATAATTCTTTAAAAAAAGCTTGGGGCAAGCCTTAATTTTCTCTTGTGAAATTTCGCAAAATACGGGAAATAATGAATATTTTGCCACATATTATTTATTCAATTCTCTTTTCTTTTGTTTTGGGGAGAAAAATCATCAAATTTCAAAAAAATTCGCCACATTTTTTACTTAGATTTGGGGGAGGGGAGGGGACTTTTTGTACTAGCTTTTTAACTTTTTGGAAAGGTTATAGAAACCTGTTTCCATTTAATGCGAAATCCCTCTTGGGATTCTCCCATAAGACACAAGAAACATGAGAAATTTGAAAAAAAAAAAAAAAAAAAAAGAAAAAATAAAAAAAAAAAAAAAAAAAAAAAACATTGATTTTGGTGCAACTACCCAATAATAGGTAGGCTACTCAGGCTCAACAACTTTCCTTCTTGGGCTTAACAACTTTCCTTCTTGGGGTCGATAGGATTTTTGAATCTCATGGGGCCAATCTTTTTTGGTACCTACCTACTCACTTTACACAGGTGTGTGCAGAGAATTAAATGTGGCATGGGGCTCAATGCTATATTTTACAGGACGAGTGTCCAACTAGGAAAAACAAAAACTTCTGGAAACAAAATCTAAGGGTTTCATCCACTATCCCCTAGGGAAGTTGAAAATATTTGCCTTGGGTTCATCCATTTATTCCAGTTCTCATGGAACTTGGGTCCACTTTTTGACAGTTTTCAATGCCATTGTGCAATTTTCATCCATGCCTACCTACTTACCTTACTTGGGGGAACTGTTACCAAGGTACCAACTTCCTCAGATTTTCATCCGTTATGCAACTTCCATGAATGCCATTATACCTTTCGAAATTTTCATCCATTTTCACATTTTCCTTACATGCCTTCTTCACATGTAAGTCACCGTGTCTTCACCTTGTCTTTGGGCCTGCTTTGACCCCCCACATCCCCTCTTTCAGAGGTATCTGCAAAGTAAGGAAATTATATTAAACTCAGCATTTAATGCACAAGGTTCGAGAGTAGAAAAA
>Ga0209208_10011903_pt1 | contig 11096 bp, 15 predicted proteins | sample S1TSphfallax_3_FD_187694 | JGI IMG/M metagenome (GOLD analysis project Ga0209208, IMG submission 187694) | Host-associated microbial communities from peat moss isolated from Minnesota, USA - S1T2_Fd - Sphagnum fallax MG (SPAdes) (version 2) | ecosystem: Host-associated > Plants > Peat moss >... | reverse complement strand
TCTCTCGTTGATCACCACGCCGCCTGTCGACCGGCTCGCCGTGCGAACCTTCATTATGCCGTTTGACAGCTTGATTATCCGCGAGGCGATTGCGCGGGAAAAATTCCGCGGCGGGCAGATTTTCTGTGTGGTCCCGCGCATCGAGGATCTGGACCCGATGGCCGCGCGCTTGCGCGAGATCGTGCCGGATATCCGCACCGTGATGGCGCATGGCCGGCTGGCGCCGACCGAGCTTGAGCGGGTGATGACCGAGTTTGGCGAGGGTAAATACGACATCCTGCTCGCCACCAACATCGTGGAGAGCGGGCTTGATATGCCGGCGGTCAACACGCTGATCATCTACCGGGCGGATATGTTCGGCCTGGCCGGGCTGTACCAGCTGCGCGGTCGCGTCGGCCGCGGCAAGCAGCGCGGCTATGCCTATCTCACCTGGCCGGCGCAGCACCGGCTCTCCGCCGCCGCGGAAAAACGGCTTGAGGTGATGCAGACGCTGGATACGCTGGGCGCGGGTTTCACGCTGGCCAGCCACGACCTTGATCTGCGCGGTGCCGGCAATTTGCTGGGGGATGAGCAATCCGGCCATATCCGCGAGGTCGGCATCGAGCTGTACCAGCAAATGCTGGAAGACGCGGTGAACGCCATCCGCGCCGAAGGCTCCAAGAAAAAACCCGTGGAGCGGGACTGGACGCCGAACATCAATCTCGGCCTGCCGGTGCTGATCCCGGAGACCTATGTCTCGGACCTGCCGGTCCGCCTCGGCCTGTACCGGCGCATCGGCGCGCTGACCTCGGACGCCGAGAGCGAGGCGCTGGCCGCCGAGCTGGTGGACCGCTTCGGCAAACTGCCCGTGGAGGTCGAAAACCTGCTGGAAACCGTGGCGCTCAAACGCGCCTGCCGCGAGGCCGGGGTGGAAAAACTCGATGCCGGGCCGAAGGGCATGGTGATCTCCTTCCGCAAAAACGATTTTTCCAACCCGGGCGGGCTGATCGCCTGGATCGGCACACGCGGCGGCACGGTGAAAGTCCGCCCGGACCAGAAACTGGTGGTGGTGCGGGATATGGAGGTGACCGCCCGCGTCGGCATCGCAAGGGATGTGCTGGCGAATTTGCAGCGCCTGGCGAATTTGCAGGACGCGGCTTAATACCAACCGGGTCAAGCCCGGTTGGTATCGCGCGTGGGGCTGGTGGGGCGGCCACGCGCCAAAAAAACAAGCTTATACCAACGGTCATGCTTTATGACCGTTGGTATAAGAGGCCGCTTTTTTGAAAAAAAGCGGCGCAAAAAACTTTTGATGCTTTGATCCGTGGGCGGTTTTAACTTAATCCCCTGCCCAACGAGGGCTTAGAGCCTGATCGTTTGAGGTTGCCACGCAACGCGCGGCGACCGAAAACGTGAATCAGTCTCGTATCAAAGAATGAGAGCGCGTTCAGAGCGGCGCGTATGCGTCGATCTGAACCTATCGCGCTCTAAGCCGCGGCTTATTCAGCCTTGTAATATTGGATAATTTATGCCGTGGATAATGACAATTATTAGATATGGTGTCTTGCATCTGGTGAGCGGGTTTAAATGACTGAGAAAAAGCGAATGCTCGTCTATGGGAACTGTCAAGCAGGTTGCATTGGGGCGTTTCTTCGCCTTACGCCTGGGTTCGTCGAACAATTTGATATTCTCAAGATACCGGATGTTCATCAGATAAAACAGCAGGATATCGCCGATCTTCACACCAAAGTGTCGCAGGCCGAGATTTTCCTGCATCAGAAGGTGTCCATAGACTATCGAGGCACTGATACGGCGACAGACCATCTCCGCACGCTGCTGCCACAAACGGCCAGGCCAATCTCCTTTCCATCACTATACTTTGGGGTATATTTTCCCAATCTTATCTATTTGCGGCATCCTAAAACAGGGCGCATCATTTCTGGCCCTGGCGGAGACTACCATGATTGGACGATCCTTGCTGGTTTTTGTGAGGGTTACTCGTTTGCCGAGGTGCGGACCAGGCTGGAAGATGAAAGCCTATATCCGGAAAATTCGATAAAGCGCGCCATGCAGGCCTGGGAGCGCGATATGCGAACGCGCGAAGCAGCCCTAGATATCAAGATCGCGGACTATATTTTGGAAAATTTTCAGTCGCGCCGCCTGTTTTACGTGTTCAATCATCCGCATAATTCGGTGATGTTCGAGGTATGTGAGCGCGCTGCCGAACTGCTGCAGGTGCCGTTTTCAAATGATAAGCTAAGGCATCTTGATCATTGGCTATCCGGCGTCGCATTCCCCATTCATCCCGCCGTTTATCGTGCTCTTAACTTGAATTTTCCTCAGGAAACTTCATTCAGCATAGGGGGAAAGCGCAATGTCAAAACCGATGATGCGATTGAAATCTTCTTTGAAAGTTATGCACTAAAACCTGAAGTGAGGCTGGCTTACGAGAATGCCAAACAAGTACAGGCTTACGCCAACGCTCGCTAGCGCCTGATCGTTTGAGGTCGCCGCGCAAGCGGCGACCGAAAACGTGAAGCAGTCTCTTATCAAAGAATGAGAGAATGAGAGCGCGTTCAGAGCGGCGCGTATGCGTCGATCTGAACCTATCGCGCATTAGGGCCGGATGACGTTAATTGGAATCGCTCTAGCTCATGCTTTGGCGCGCATTACATCCGACCAGATTGGTTCTGGTGAACCAATCTGGCCGGAAAATGCGCTAGATAATCGACTTCCAATACTCATAGGTGCAGCTCACCGGTGCCGGGCTGTTCGGGTTGGCGTTGGCTTCCACCTGGGTGGTGACGGCGCCGGTGGCGCTGGACTGGCCGACGCTGTTGATGGTGTTGTACACCGCGCCTGATTTGCTACCGGCGATGCCGGCGGCGGCGTTGCTGACCTCGTGGCTGCCCAAAGCCTGGCAGGTATTGGTGCTGCCACCGGCGATCATGGGGACAACGAAAAACAGCGCGATCAGTACGACAACGACGGTGGCAGCGGCGGCGAGTGGCTTCACGGGGTAATCCTTACGTTATGTGGGACACATAGATTTGCCCGCATCTGTCCGATTTCATCAATAATTTCGTTTATGAATAAATAGATAGCGTCCGGTTATCCGGCGCGGCTAAACCGGCCTTAAAAATCCGTGCAGCGGCCATTTTTCTCCCAATCCCCGTAGCGGGTGGGCTCAGGGCCCTTCTGGCCGCCGATTTCGGGCGGCAGTTTCACGGGCTCGGGCTTCGGGGCGGGTTTCTCTTCGGTCTTTTCCATAGACCTCATGTAGGCAAAGCCGCGCTATTGTGAAGCGGCGTTGGCCTGTGCGATGCGCTGCTCGTCCAGCTGCCGCCATGAGGCATTGGGCGGCGCGTTGGCAAGCGATTGCTTGAAGTAGGACAGCGCCTCCGGCGTGATGCCGCCGGCCTGTTCGGCCAGCGCCTCGGCCAGATAGGCCTCACCCTGGCTGGCATCGGCCGAGTTCGGGTCCTCGGACGCGAGCCGCATGCGGATCGCGGCGATGAAGCCGATCAGCTTGGCATTGGCGTCCTGTTCCTGGATCAGCCATTGCGCGTGCGGCTCGGAGGGCACGTTCGGCGTGCTGCCGGGCAGATAGAGCGCGAACGCCATGACCGGTATGGCGATGATGGTGGCGATGAGCAGCAACTGCGCATTGCCGTCCAGGCTCGCCTCCGTCACGGTATCGGCGGCGAGCAGCCGGCGTTCCACCTCCAGCTTCGCGGCCTGGTATTCCGGCCCGCCGATCCGGCCATCGGCGAGGTCGCGCGCCAGCTCGGCGAGCTGGGCTTTATGCAGTGTGAGCGCCGCCTCGCGCCGGTTGCGGGTACGCTTGGCGCCAACAAAGGCAAAGCCGAGCGGGATCATCAGCACCAGCGCCAGCGCCAGCATATAAATAAAGATCATTTCAGCAATTCATTCAGCCTGGCGGTGTCAGCCTCGCTCAGAGGGGCAGGGGCGGGGGGCGTGCTGCGCCGGGCGAACCAAAAAATCAGCCCGCCCAGGATCAGCCCGAGGAAAGGTGTGGCGTAGAGCAAATATGTGAGCGGCATGAAAGGCGGCTTCAGCAGCACGAAAATCCCGTAGCGCTGCACCATGAAGCTGATGATGTCCTTGCTGCTGTCGCCCGCCACCACGTGCTGGCGGATGATAACGCGCAACTGCTTGGCGAGCGTGGCGGATGAGCCCTCGATGCTCTCATTCTGGCAGACCAGGCAGCGCAGCTGGTCGCCGATGTTTTCCGCGCGTGTCTCCTGCGCCTGGGTCAGCGTCACGCCGTCGCGCGTGACCGTCTGCGCCCAGGCCAAGGCCGGCAGCAACGCTAGCAGGAAGAGCCAGCGCCTCATGAATATTGCTTGATCAAGGGGTAGAGCTCATCGGCCACCACTTGCTGCGTCAGCGCCCCGGCATAGCGCCAGCGCACAATCCCGGAGGTGTCGATGAGGTAGGTCTCCGGCACGCCGTAAACGCCCCAGTTGATCGCGGTGAGCCCGGAGGCATCGGCCGCGAGGCGCGTATAGGGGTTGCCGTTTTGCGCCAAGTACCCGGCCAGGGCGCCGGCGGCGCTGTCTTCAAAATCAATGCCCCAGATTTGCAGCCCCGTGCCGGCAAGCTGGGAGAGAATCTGCGCCTCCTGCTGGCAGGGCACGCACCAGGAGGCGAACCAGTTCACCAGCATCGGCTTGGCCGGCGCCAAAAGATCGGTGTTGGAAAACCCTTGGCCGCCGCCGGCGCCGGGCAGCGAAAACGCCGGCGGCCGCTTGCCGATCAACGGCGAGGGCAGGGCATGCGGGTCATAATCCCCCTGCTGCATGCGCCGCAAAATGATATAAAATCCCTCACCCCCCGCCACCACGGCGGCAAGCGGCAGGCCGAACATCAGGCGGCGGCGGAGCGGGGACATTTGGCTTTTAAGCGAAGTAAGAAAGTTCTTTTTTGAAAAAAAGAACCAAAAAACTTTTGCTTCTTCAGAGCCGGGATTTTGCGGCGCCTCAGTCCCCGGGATAAACGTTTTTTTGGTTCTTTTTTTTCAAAAAAAGAACCGCTTGCTTCGACTTTCTTCAACACAGTCATACCTCAGGCAACCGCCCCCGCAGGTTTTTTAACACGCGACGGCGCGCCGACGCGCAAGCGCCGGTCGGAGAGTGAAATCCCGCCGCCGAGCGCCATGATCAGCCCGCCGAACCAGATTTCCGGCGCCAGCGGGTGCCGGTTCAGCCGCAGCTCCGCCCCGCCGCTGCCGGGCGGCTCGTCGGCGAACACGGCGTAGATGTCCTGAAACCCGTTGGTGTTGATCGCGGCGTCGTTGGTGATGGTCTTTTGCGCCGAGAAGAAGCGGCGCGACGGATGCAAGGTAAGAAATACGCCATGGCTGTTCGCGATCGAGATATCCGCCACGCGCTGTGAATAGTTCGGGCCAGGCGCGTCGTGGATATCGTTCAGCGTCCAGATATAGCCGCCGAGCTCGGTGGATTGGCCAGGCTGCATCACGATCACCTTCTGGGTCGCGAGCGTCATCCCCGCGATACCGAGCACCATCACGCCAAAGCCGATATGCCCGAGTGTGGCACCGATGGCGGCGCGCGGCAGCGCCACCAGCCGGGCCAGCGAGGCGGCGGGTGAGACCCGGAACAGCCTGGTCCGGTCGGCAAGGTCGGTCAGCGCCGCGCCCACCACCCAAATGCCGCCGGCCAAACCCAAGGCCGCGATGATATGCCGGTTCGCCGCGATCACCAGAAACACGATCGCCGCCACCCCGGCCGCCAGGCCCAGCCGCCCCAAAGCCGGCGCCAGCGCCGCGCGTTTCCACGCCAGCAGCGGGCCCACCGCCATCGCGACGATCAGCGGCGCGGTCAGCGGCAGCACGGTCTGATTAAAAAACGGCGCGCCGACCGAAAGCTGAATGCCGAACAGCAAATTGGCAAAGGGCGGATAGAGCGTGCCGGTAAACACCACCGCGGCGATCGAGCAGAGAAAAATATTGTTCAGCACCAGCGCACTCTCGCGGCTGACCGGCGCGTACATACCCGTCGCCGCCAGCACCGGTGCCCGGATCGCAAATAACAGCAGCGAGCCGCCGATGGTAATTCCCAGCAGCGCCAGAATGAACAGCCCCTGGTCCGGTGCCGCGGCAAAAGAATGCACCGAATTCAAAATGCCGGACCGCACCAAAAACGTGCCGGACAGGCTGAGCGAAAACGTCGCGATCGCCAGCAGCACCGTCCACGCCTTCAGCGCCTCGCGCTTCTCCACCACAATCGCGCAATGCAGCAGCGCCGTGCCGGTCAGCCAGGGCAACAACGCCGCGTTCTCCACCGGGTCCCAGAACCAATAGCCGCCCCAGCCCAGCGTGTAATAGCTCCACCAGCTCCCCAGCGCGATGCCGGAGGTGAGGAAGCACCAGCTCACCAGCGCCCAGGGCCGCACCCAGCGGCCCCAGGCGGCGTCAATCCGCCCCTCGATCAACGCCGCAATCGCAAACGCGAACGCCACCGAGAACCCGACATAGCCGGTGTAGAGAACCGGCGGATGAAACGCCAAGCCAGGGTCCTGCAAAATCGGGTTCACCCCCGCGCCATCCAGCGGCGGCGGCCAAAGCCGGGTGAACGGGTCCGACACGCAGAGCGTGAACAGCAAAAACCCGCCGGACACCAACCCCAGCACGCCCAGCACCCGCGCCCGCAAGCCGGCCGGCAAATTGCCGCCGAACAGCGCCACCGTCACCCCGCACAGCGACAGAATAAAGCACCACAGCACCATGGACCCGTCATGGTTCCCCCAGGTGCCGGAAATCCGGTAGATCAGCGGCACCGCGGCGGAGGAGAAATCCGCGACATTCTCAACGGTGAAGTCCGAGACCACCCCGGCATAAATCAGCCCCAGAAACGCCGCCGAAATCGCCAGAAAATGGCTCAACGCCAAAGCCGGCGCGGCCCGCATCGCGCGCGGATCCCGCAACCCCGGGGCAAAAATGCCAATCACCCCCTGCGCGAACGCCAGCGCAACCGCCAATGCCAGGGCGAAGTGACCAAGTTCGGGGATCATGGGCGGACTTTCATGGGCGGACTTTCAGTAGATAAGGCCAGGGGGCTTTGCCCCGTCGCGCCGAAGGCGCGCCGTCATATTGACCCGGCGGCCCTCCGGGCCGACGACCCCCATTGGGGCCGGGAGGCCCCAAACCCCAAGTCATTTTAGGGTCTGGGAGGGCGGGGTAACGCGCCGCCTCAGTCGCTGCCTCTGGGCCATTGTAAAGCCGGCGCGTTACCCCGCCCTCCCAGACCCTAAGGTCAAGGGGTCTGGGGCCTCCCGGCCCCAGCGGGGTCCAGGGGCGGAGCCCCTGGCCTTGCTTGCCGCAAGCCGCGCCCATCATCACGAACTGGTACTCTTCACCTGCATGGTGTTCCACGTATCGGCGGCGGGGGGTGGGCCGTATTTCGGGTTCCATTTGCCGGCTTTTTGCAGGGCCTCTTCCACGTCCTTCGGCATATAGGAGGAACCGTGTTTCGCGAGCACCTCATCGGCGGTGAAGGTACCGTTGCTGGTCATGCTGCCGATCGCCACCACGCCCTGGCCTTCGCGGAACAGATCGGGCAGCACGCCGGTGAAGGTGACGGGGATGGAGGCCTGGCCGTCGGTCACGCGGAACGAGGTCGTGGGTGTGCCGTCCGCGCCGATCGCGGTTGCGACCGTATTGACCTGCACGATCCCGCCCAGCCTGAAGCTCATCCCCGGCGCCGGGTTTTTGGCAAGCACCGAGGCGGGGGAGAGAAAATAGGTGAGGGTGGAGGAAAACGCCGCGAGGGTGAGGCCCGTTGCGGCCGAGAGACAGACGCCGCAGGCCAGCACAAGGTACAGGCGGCGTTTTTTCCGCGTACGCATCAGCGTGTTTCAGCCGCGCGCAAACGCGCCGCCGCGCGCCGGTAACGCCGGTAGGTCAGCGCGAAGACTCCAACAAGAAAGATCACCGACACGCCGTAGCTGCCATCGATGAAGGGGGCGAGGTTCATGAGTTGCGCTCAGCGCGCGCCAGCAGCGCCGCCCCGGTCCGGCGCTCCATGATCGCGGCGCAAACCCGTGCGCAGACCAGCGTGATGAAGGAGAGATAGAACCCGAGAGTCGCGATCAGCAGCGGGTAGAGCATGGTGATGTAGATTTTGGAGTTGCCGGAAAACGAGATCGTGTTGCCCTGGTGCAGCGTGTTCCACCATTGCACCGAGAACACGATGATCGGCAGGTTGATCGCGCCCACCAGCGCCAAAATCGCGGCGGCGCGGTGGCCATGCGCCGGGTTATCGAAGGCGCGGATCAGCGCGATATGGCCGAGATACAGGAAGAACAGGATCAGCACGGAGGTCAGCCGCGCATCCCACACCCAATAGGCGCCCCACATCGGCTTGCCCCAGAGCGCGCCGGAGACCAGGCAGACAAAGGTGAAGCCGGCGCCGACCGGCCCGATTTCCTCGGCCGCGATATCCGCCAGCGGATGGCGCCAGATGATCGAGAAGAAGGAGCAGACCGCAAGCGCCGCGTAGCCCGCCATGGAGACCCAGGCGGCGGGCACATGCACATACATGATCCGCGAGGCGATGCCCTGCTGCCAATCCGCCGGCGCGAAGGCGTAGCCCCAGACGATGCCGGTGACGGTGAGGATGATGGAGATGGCGGAAAGCCAGGGCAGCATCGGCTGGACGAGTTTGAGGAAACGCCCCGGATTGGCGTATTTGTGCAACCAGGACCCGGCTCTGCCGGTACGGCCGGCATGGATGACGTTTTCGCTCATGACTCCCTATTAGGCCATCAAGCCGGAAATTTGAAGCTTGCCACGTTCAGTCTATGTAAGGATAACTTTACATTCCGGAGGAGCTTACGTGAAATTCATCATGATCGGCCATGACCAGGTGGACGGCCCGGCGCTGCGCCAGGCTCACCGCGCGGCGCATCTGGCCTATTGGCGGGATTTGCCCGGGGCGCCGCTCTATTTCGGCGGGCCGTTGCTGACGAATGAAGGCGCGCCATGCGGCTCGGTGATGGTGATTGAGGCGGCGGATGAGGCCGCGTTGCGGGATTTGCTGGCGGCCGATCCCTACGTGAAAGCGGCGCTGTTTGCCCATACCGAGATCGCGCCGTTCCGCGTGGTGTTCGAGAAAGGTGAGCTGCTGGCATGAATTACTGGCTGGTAAAGTCCGAGCCGGATGCCTTCTCCTGGGACCAGCAGGTCGCCAACGGCGTCGAGCCCTGGACCGGCGTGCGCAACCACATGGCCAAGAACAATTTAAAGGCGATGGCCAAGGGCGACCGCGCCTTCTTCTACCACTCCAATATCGGCAAGGAGATCGTCGGCATCGTGCAGGTGGCCCGCACGGCCTACCCGGACCCGACCGCCGAGTCCGGCGACTGGGTCTGCGTGGACATGCAGGCCCTGCAGCCAGTGCCAAACCCGGTATCGCTTGCAACCATCAAGGCGGACCCCAGATTGAGCGATCTGGCGCTGGTGCGGCTCTCGCGGCTCTCGGTAGCCCCGGTAAGTGCGGCGCACTGGCACATCATTTGTGAATTGGGAGGAATAAAATGACCGAAACAGCGATTCTGGGCGGCGGATGCTTCTGGTGTGTCGAGGCGGCCTATAGCGAAATCACCGGCGTCACCGCCGTGCAATCCGGCTACGCCGGCGGCCATGTCGAGCACCCCAGCTACAAGCAGGTCTGCACCGGCCAGACCGGCCATGCCGAGGTTGTCGAGGTCAAATTTGATCCCGCGGTGATCTCCTATGAGGATATTTTGCGGGTGTTTTTCACCATCCATGACCCCACCCAGCTCAACCGCCAGGGCGGGGATATCGGCACGCAATACCGCTCGGTGATTTTCTATACGGACCCGGCGCAAGAAGCCGCCGCCCGCAAAATCATCGCGGAATTTGAATCATCCGGCGCCTGGGGCGCGAAAATCGTCACCGAAGTCTCGCCCGCGCCGGTGTTCTACCGCGCCGAGCCCGAGCATGACCAATACTTTGCCCGCAACCCCTATGCCGGATATTGCCAGGCGGTGATCGCGCCGAAAATCGCCAAGATGCGCAAGGCTTTCTCCGCGCGGCTGCGCAAGGCGGCGTAGGTTAAGAAAGAACTTCTTTTTCTGAAGAAAAAGAAGCAAAAAGACTTTTTGATTCCTTTAGGATAGCGCTGGTTTCACAGGCACGGACTAAATTCATAAAAAAGTTTTTTGGTTACTTTTTTTCAAAAAAGTAACCGCTTTCTTCAACGCCGTCTAAAAAACCTCCCCATTACAGCTCGGTCGAGATCCGGTTAAACGTGTTGCTCACATTCTTGCCAAGCGTCGTGACCGCGGTGATGATAACAACAGCAATCAGTGCGGCGATCAACGCGTACTCAATCGCCGTTACCGCCCGCTTATCCATGCGCAGCGCCAACGTCTGACGGAAATAGGTAAGAAGCATCCGTTAAAATCCTTTGCGAGCCGAAAAGCCCCATGGTTGACCTGCAGACTTTAAGTGTCTCGGCGTTTTCATCATGATTTGCAATGGTTTTCAGGAATATGTCCGCTCACAATTCCGTATTTGCTGTTGCCGAGCCAAATTGAAAACGCCGGCCGCGGCGCCAAGTTTGGCGGCTCCTTTAAGCGGCTGCGGATGGATGCAATCTCACAACCGCCTGAGCGCAAACACCTCAGCCAGGGATGCCTCGATCGCCGCGCCATGCGCCGCGTCCCGCGCCTCGATCATAATCTCCAGCTGCGCGTCCTGCACCGAGGGTGAGGAAAACAACCTGTGATGCGCAACCTCGATGATATTGCCGCCGCGCGAGCCGATGCGGGTTGCAATCTCGGCGAGCATTCCCGGCCGGTCCGGCATTTCCAGCACCACCCGCATCATCCGCCCGTCGCGCAGCAAATTGCGCATCAGCGTGTTGGCGAGGATGCGCGAGTCGATGTTTGCACCACACACCACAATCCCGACCTTCTTGCCGGCAAACCGCGCCGGGTGCGCCAGCACCGCCGCCAGGCCCGCGGCCCCGGCACCTTCGGCCACCTGCTTGGCGCTCTCGGCCAGCACCGCAATCGCGTGTTCCACGTCGTGCTCGGAGACCGTGAGC
>Ga0209208_10011901_pt1 | contig 11098 bp, 5 predicted proteins | sample S1TSphfallax_3_FD_187694 | JGI IMG/M metagenome (GOLD analysis project Ga0209208, IMG submission 187694) | Host-associated microbial communities from peat moss isolated from Minnesota, USA - S1T2_Fd - Sphagnum fallax MG (SPAdes) (version 2) | ecosystem: Host-associated > Plants > Peat moss >... | reverse complement strand
TGCATCCAAATAAAAATATATATAAAACAATAATAAAAATAGAAAATACATAAAAATAAAAATAAAAAAGTTAAAAGTTTCTAAAACATGAACCAAGGTGGCCGAAGGTCACGGGCACCCACTAGTGGGAATTATGATCTTGCAAAGTTGTGAAATTTATAACTTGGCAAAATTGAAAATTTCAAGATTCCTTCCCAAAAGTCTAAGGAATTTTTATCACTTTGATGCAACGCCCACTATTAGCCACATAGTATATTATAGGAAAAGAGGTGGTGGTTCCTCTCCAAATTCAAGCGAGGCAAAAGGATAGTAAAATAGATAGAAAAATAGTTTGGCCAAAATCCAATTTACATTTGAAACAATTTTTAACATGCACATAAGAAAGTATATCAAAAACCTTGTAAGTAGAAATATCAAATCATATAGACCTCCATCGAGTTTTTGGTAATTAAAATAAAAATTTTAAAACTAATTAATATAATAAAAGTAGGTAACAAGCAACTTTGAAAATAATTGTAAATATGGTGTTGAAAATTACTTTTACATTAAAAGTTTGATACATTGTGACTATAAAATTCACATTATAAAAACCCATCTTCTAAACTTATGTTAACTTGAAAATAGAAAAAATCAATATTTTACCTACTTTCATTTACTTGCAACTAATTTTGTAAAACCAAAAAAATTATTCACATAGATTCATTTTTTTGAATTTATTTAAATGCAAATTAAATATATAACTCTTCAAATTTATTATAATAAAGTAAATATTATCCTTATATTAGTCATTGAATAAATATGTCTATTTTCAATACATTAAAAACTTACTTATGGTTACTTGTCATTTTTTGTGACAAAGAGTAACATTTGTTTACTTTACCATTTTTTGCCTAGATGTGGTGTCTTATGAATTTAACTTGCCCATGGCTTATCCATGTAACATTTTGGCTTTAACCACCATTTATTTTGGTTTTTGAAGATTAATTTCATCTTTAATTCATGATTGTGAATTTGACTTAGTCCCATATGACATTTTTCAAGTTTGTTTATCTCTTGAGAGCTAGGGAACACCCTCTATTTAGGTTTATAGTTTGTTGTTGTCACATGGCACAAAAACTATGAAAATAAAAGGTTTTTTAAAATAAATAAAAACCATGACAAATTAAGTCTAAATCTAATTCCAAACACAAAACATTGAAATAAAAAATCATAACATCATGCATACAAGAGAAAAGTGCAAATAAAATTTTATTTTGATACCATATGAAATTATGAACATGAGATGAAATGAATAAAACTAAATGCAAACCCCAAACTGATGTTGAATAAACATTACATCAATATGCATCCAAATTCACTATGTGTTCATTATATTTTGAATGAATTTGGACATATTTACCACAACAAAAGTGGCCAACTCATAGGGAACAAGGACTAGTTGTTATGGATAGTTGAATTAATTCACCAATAACTAATGAAACAAGGTTATTTTGAAGTGAAATAGATTCACCAAATCATTTCACTTGGCAATAATGTTGAATTAATAATTTACATTTTTATATCAATAATAAAATATGATGATTTACATTATTGATGATTTCATAATTTTCATCATATGCCATAATAACTTATATCATTACTTAGGCTAGGCTAAAATCTAACTTGGGTAGGTAGACCACATATTCAATCAACATACCAATGTTGACCACAACCACATCTTTGGTGAGGCTTAAATCCTTGAATCACAAAGATGAAAGCAAACACCCTTACAACCAAATTATTTCACTTGTTGTGATTACATATTACAATGCATTGTATTTAGTTAATATTTTATTTAAACATTGCACAAATCTCAACTTTGAAATTTCATTTCTTATAGACATTTTGTCTAAATGAAATAATTAGTTTATTTTCACAAATTTTTCAATAATGTACACAATTACATTTATTTCCTTTTGAAAATGTAAAATCATTTAACCATAAACATAAATGGAAAAGATTTTTGCTGATGTAATACTACCTAAACTATGCTATTTTTTTATTATTCAAAGTTATTCTCATTTACTTTTGGCTATTGTAGGCTATTTTATCCTAGGCTACTTTCATAATTCTAATTTTTTAGGTTATTTCACCTTAAAGTACTTTTTGTTATTTAAAATTATTTCTTGACATTTTAAGTTGTTTCATCTTATGCTACTTTTGGCTATCCTTGGTTACTTTTAGCTATTGTACACTAATCCACCCTAGGGTACTTTCAACAATTATAGGTTATTTTATGTTACATGTGAATATTATAAGTTATTTCACCCTAGGTTATTTTTAACAATTTTAAGTTATTATAAATTATTTCACCCAAGGTTACTTTCAACTATTCTAGGATATTTTTGGCTCTTTTAAGTTATTTAACTAATCTAGGCTACTTTTGGTTATTTTAAGTTATTTTTTACAATTCTAAGTTATTACATGTTAATTTTGGTTGTTATAACTTATCTCATTTTAGGTTTCTTTTTGTTATTTTAAATTATTGCCGATTATTTTTAGCTATTAAAGTTTATTTCACCTTAAGTTACTTTTGGCAATTTGAAGCTTTCTCTTTATTACTTTTGGGTATTTTAGGTTATTCCATCCTAGGTTATTTGTGGCCATTTTAAACCATTCACCTTAAGTTACTTTTGGCTATTGTAAAATATTCCACCCTAACTAACTTTCAATTATAAAGGCTATTTTATATATGTTACTTTTGGTTACTTTAATTTTTATTGCAACTTATGTTCTTATCGGCTATTTTAGGTTATTTTAAATATGTTATTTTAAGGTTATTTTGAGTTATTCCACCCTAGTTTTTTTTCTTAAAAAAAATGCCACTTTTGATTATTCACATTTTTACTTGTGCACTAGCCAACATTGTGACCAAAAATCCATATATGGTTAACATTTATGTGACATAAACCAATGGCATTGAAAAACCATTTTGGGTTGCAACAAAAGAAAACACATATGTATCTAGTTTTAATATTTATCAATTACATAACTTATTTGTTTAATAATTCAAAAATGTCGCATATCAATTAGGTTCAATATATAACAAATCAAGTTCAAAACAAGGGTCCCAATTCAATTATGAATGGATTATATGCACTACATAGTGAATTGGGTCCATTGCATAGTGACCCAATTCTACTACAATAAATGAACAATGAACTATATAATGAAATGGGTCCATTGCATAGTGACCCAATTCTACTACAATAAATGAAGAATGAACTATATAATGAAATGGGTCCATTACATAGTGACTTAGTTCATCTATGGTGAATTGGGCTTTAGGGTTAAGTAAAGGTATTTCGTTATGAAGGCCCCATAGTGATTTAGGTTAGTGAACTATGGCCACATTTGTACGAGTGAAATTGAAGGTAATGGGGGAGTCCTATCTCTATTTATATTCTTTTGGGGAGATAGCTCAAAAAAAAATTCATGGAGATTTCCATATGTCCACCGTCCAAAGGACCTTCTTGAGAACCTTTCTAATTATGAATGAACTATGAGTGAATTATAAATGAATTGTGAGTGAACTAAAAGTTTTGACTATGAACTAAAAATAAATTATAAATAAACTAAAAGTGAATTGAAAGTTAATTACAAGTGAGTTATGAATCAATTACAAACCATTTGGTTATTTTAGAAATTTATTATGAATGTCCATCAAATTTTCTTTAAAATCAATTTCCCCTCAACATTTAAAAATTGGTTAGAAATTCTTTGTATATTTTTCCATTATGGACTTTCATGACATGTCATTTTTTTCCCACCTTAATGTCCTTTCACCTAACATCAACCAACATCACCATGAATCAATATTATGGGTTTTTCATTCACAAAGGATGAAGTTCATTCATCTCCAGCTTGTATTTGATGGAAAACATTAACAAATGCATTTGTGAGACCAAAGGGTATCGCAACATACTCAAAATAGCCACAACATGTTGTAAATGTTCTTTTCTATTCATTGTTTTTTTGAATATGTACCAAATTATATGTTCCACATAGGTCAATCCTAATGTACACCTTGGCATGATTTAACTAATCCAACAAACTTGAAATTAGAAATAAAATGTATTAATCCTTGATGGTAAGTTGATTCAACACACAATGATTGACACACATTCATAAGGAACCATCCTTCCTTTTTACAAACGTGATCAAGACACTGGTTATAAAATTTTAATGTTGAATGAACCTTTTTTGAGATTTTCATTGAAATATTTTTGAAGCACAAGTTCATTGATCATTGAAGGTTACTTGATCATGCACATTCAATGATTAAGTTTTTATCATCATGGGTTTGAAAATAAGCTAAGACCATTTTGAACACATCACTCCTTTGCTTATAGTTGTGTTGTGGAAACACACCCCACTTTTGTCAAGGCTTGACTATTTTGTAGATGTGCAATGGATTCACAAAATGATTGACTTTCCTACTCCATGTGCTTAAGAACAATGGGTAACTTTTCCATGGGAATTTTTTTTCCTTTTCTTGATCATAGACATAACTACAAAAACACATCAATTGTAACATTGACAAAAGGTGGGTAATCCATCACCTCAATTGTTATTCCAAGAAGTATCCACAACTTCTTGAAAAACTATTACATTTTTATAAAAAAACTCAAAATAAATTCAATATTTAATCAATTACAAAATTGTTATTGATGATAAAAATAAACATAGGCATGATGGGAGTCATTCAAACTATCCAAGGTATGAAAACTATGAAGACAAAGGGTTTCCCAAGGTAAACAAAAAAACCAAACAAATTATTGCAAAAATAAGTTTAAATTTAATTCCAAGCAGAAAACATGGAAATCAAAGACAAGAACATAATGTATGCAAAACGAAAATGCAAATGAAAAATTATTTTGATAACATCTTAAATCATGAACATGAAATAAAGTGAACATAACTATGGTGCAATATTGTACCTCATATTGGTGTTGAACAAGTCAAAAGTAATGGGGTGGTCCTTATTTCTATTTATACCCCTTTGAGTAGTTCAAAAATACCTTCATAAAGGTTTTCGTACACCCACCATTCAAAGAACCTTCTTGAAAACCTTCCTAGCTATAAGTGAACTATGAATGAACTAGGAATCTTGACTATAAATGAACTAAAAATGAACTATAATTTAATTACAAGATGATATAGATCAGTTCCAAATCATTTACAAAATAAACTACAACTTAGTGGTGAATGAACCTCATCCATTGTGAATGAAAAATGAGTGGAATTTTAGGGAAATCATTTCCATTTTATTCCAAACAACATGCAAAAATATATAAGGTGCAACTTATTGAAAAAAATAAAATACATAATTTACTTCGATGTAAATATGGTGATTATGATTTATTGTGAAAATATAATTAAGATATACCTATAATATATTCAAATATACCAAAAATGTGTCATTATATTTCACAACAAACTAAAAAATACAATTTTATCCTAGGTGTTTAAAATATACAAAAGATCACATCCCCATGAATGAAATCCATCCATGATGATGTCAATGATGATGTTATTAATGGTGATGTTGGTCAATGATGGTGTCCATGATAGGTGTGGACTTGGGAATTGACAAAAAATAAAAAACCTTCAATACCATTTAACAAAACCTAAGGGTGCATCAAATATATTTTATGATTGGCAAGGGGTTTCATTGGAATGACTTTCAAGGTGGAATCATAAAAGTTTTGGACTACATGCATCAAACAAAGTATTTTTTTGGGGGTATTAAATAATTGTCCAATTTTTTAACCCTATTTAAAAATATATATATACACATATTTAAACCACCTATATTAATTCTAGAATATAATTTGAAATTATTACATACCTTATATTAATTATAAATTTGGGTTCTTAATAAACAATACCATCTTTTTAAAGTAATTAAATTTTAATTTTAATCCAACAACCAATATATAACAACCTATAAGTTTATTCACCTTTTTTATATATAAAAGGAGTGTCCCCCTTGGAAAATGACTAAAATTGCTTTAAATTATTAAGTTATGAATCCCACAACTTTTCAAGTTCATATCTCATGTATAAAAACTTTGATTGAAAATATTCAAAAGGAAAAGTTGTAACCTTTGAAGATATATTTTTAGTTTCATATCACATACTTGAATTAAAATTTATTTGATTAATTATTTCTCAAGTTTTAGTGGTTACGAATCAAATTGCCACTTTGATTTTTGACCTTTTTTTAGGCCAAATATTGAGCTTAAATCTACAAATGGAAAATGTGAGCCCACTTTTGATATCTATGCATGTTACAAGTCCTTTCCAATGGTATAATGAAAGGTAGGTTTAAAGGTTTGGCATTTTCATCGTCGTCTCAAAGATTCAAGACATTTTGAAACTCCAACTCCCATAGTGATTCCCATTTGGGAATGCTTAGGATTCACCTATTTTGCATACTCCCACACCTGTGAGTCTTAACACATTTTCTTAGCCCACATCCATTTTTATGGCCTTTAGACTTGGCTAAGGTTGAAACAACATTGATGACAAAACTAAAACATTTGATGTTAATATGACCCTAGTTTGTACCCTTGTTAATAAATTTAAGAAATCTTTAAGATTATAATGAATTTTTTAGATCACTATGCATTTTGTACAAATCTTTTAAACAAATTTTTACACCTATAATGTAATCACATCACAAGTGAAACATCTTTTGCTTGTGTAAACTTCATCAAATCATTTATAGACTTCAACACAAGAAAAACACATGGACCTAAGATTATATTGATGGCATTTAAATTCACCAAATTGGCTTGAATTGATTCATGAAGATTATATTAATCACCAACTTAGTAATTAGAATCTTATATTATTTCCAAACCCATTTCAAATGTTCTAACATGTTAATCCATTTCATTTTCACATTTCAAAAAACTTCAAATCCCTTTAGTTTCAGGATCTCAACAAGTCGCATGAATTCAAGATGAGGTTTTGGAGAGCTAGAAAAATACCCATAAAATGATTGAAAGATATATTCCAATTTCAAAACCATTGGCATAAAAGCCAAACTATGCATTACAATGTTGGTTTTATGGGCCATACAATGGATCCCAATGAGGTAAGGGGTCAAACCATGTTATAAGAGTCACTTTGGGTGTAACCAATCCTTTTTTTACATTTTTTGAAAAACTTATAAACTAAAATAACATGGAAAGTGTTTGTTATATGTGTATGCCCATCTTTTTAATACATCAATCTAACATCAAAATAAGTTTGAAAGTAATTCAATAAATATAAAATATTTTTCAACATGTTTTAAAACCTATGACTAGTGTTTTTCATGTTTAGAAATCATAGTGAAACATTGTAAAAACTTGTCTAAGCATTATCTAAGCATTGTAAAATAATGTAGAAAAACTTATCACAATGTGATTCCAAAGGTGGCAATGGTTCCTATTAACATGGTTCAACCAAGGTACTTATTGGGTCTTCATCAAAGTAGTAACTCCAAATTTAATTTTCGAAATCAACTTTTTTTCGTTTGCCTTAATTATGTGCTTTTTATTATTCAATGTTTGATGGGTGGTACAATTATATTAAGCACCTTGGGGAATGCAAAAAAATATTGCATTTGTTCATGTTCAATCATGGGGCTATTTTGAAATAGAAATAAAAGATGAACACATATTGAACAAGTTTTTTTTCCTTTCCACCATAACACCTTTAACTATTTATTGCCAAACATAAGCATTTCCCTTTTGCACATGCAAGCGTTTATTGAATACAAGTTGATTGATCTTCAAAATGTACATCACAAATATAATATGCAACGAATTAATAATGAAAATCATGCGAAGTTCATTCATTCATCGGTAATTTGTCCATTTTACACACCAATATCATGCGTCGAAGACATGTTTGACACATAGATGAATGTGTCGATGGATAAACATTTTACATGCCAATATCATGCATTGAAAACATGTTTGACACATGGATACTGTGTTGACATATGAACATTTTACATGTCGATATCATGTGCTGAACACATGTTGAACACATGGATAAATGTGTTGACAAATGAACATTTTACACACCAATATCGTGCCTTGAAAACATGTTTAACACATGGATAAATGTGTTGATGAATGAACAAATGTCACATGTATTTTGCATCTTCTTAGAAATCCATGCATCAAATGTGTTTTCAATGCATGATATTAATGTGTAAAAGATATGAATTATGAATGAACAAATTTTGTACAATTTCCATTATTAAGTCATGAAATACTAAGTTTGTGATGTAGTATTCCCCTAATGCCATGCCCATAGATTTAATAGTTACCACGTTGTTTAGTTGGCATGTCTCCATAAAAAAATTATTTTGGCACCATAAGCTTATCTCAAGGTCCAAATTTTTTTAAGTGTACCAAAATCTTGTCATAACGTCACCCTTTTTTGTTTTTTTAACCTAATCTTTTTTTACCATGTAGAAACACATTTATGGAGGATTATGATGGAATCTAAAATTGTAACGATTTAAAATATAGTCTTTTTGAAAAAATTGACAAATTTTGATTCATTATTTTTTATGGGGATCAAAATATAGGGTAAAAAAAGATTACAAAAAGGACTAGGCCCTTTTCATCATACATGGTACACCTTAAAGGATTTTCACCCTTCATCCTTCAATAAAACTATAAAATTTACATTTGACTTGTTTCACCTTCCCATATGGAATTAAATTGTTGTCCTTGAGGTGTTGGATTTATGTTCAAATTGAGATTTGATTGGGGTGTGGTTATCATATTAATGTTGGCTATCATGGTGATGAACTTATTACTTTCAACCAAGTCACATTAGAGCTATGTGACATTAGAATACTCTTTTGCTTATGTTCAAGTTAATTAGGCATTGGGCATGGTGAAGAAGGCCGATGTCAATTAGTTTTTCAAATTTTCAACCTTCATCAAAATTGTCATTGCCATATCAATGGTGGTTTTCACTTGTGAATGTAGGGCACATTCTTTAATTTTTACATTTTTTTTTCCACCACTTTGATAGTTTGTGGCCATTTGTGTGCTTATTTTCACTATCATTCAAAGATTCCATGACCTCACAATCTAGCTCAAATCTTTCACCATGTTATCGACAAGGGTTCAATTATGTTAATATGTACTAAAAAATTAATAACCATTGATTAATATTTCATATTTATAGGTGGTAACTTAAATTGTTGAAAGTTTTAGACTTACTTATATCTACAACATTCATAATACATTATGGGAACATATCTAGATTATTTTGTAATCAATGTAATGCTTTTGTATAAACCCCCCCCAAAAATAAAAACAATGTAACTAGTGTTTTCATTATTTCAAAAACTCTCAAAATTAAGGACATTATTTTTTTTGAAAATGTCGTATTTTTGAGAAAAAATTAATACACTCTAACATAATAATATATTGAAACATTTTGAAGATTATAATTTTAGAAAAAAACTTATATTGACTTATAAATCATGGAATCAATGATATTTCCCTTGAAGAATCAATCATGTTCTACCACATCAACATGGTTGGCTCACCCATTGCTTTTTAAGATTCATAAAAGTGCATTGTTGGTTCCTTGTAATGTGATTACATAAGCAATCAACTTGAACAATTCATCAAAGGTGTCTTGTTTGTGTCGTTATTTGTGTCAACCCAATTGGGCATGTCTTTTAGAAATAACCAACAACCAATGAAACATAATGAGGCACTTTTGGGGTGCTTGACTTGTATAACTACAAGGTTGATTATAAGGCACCCTTAAGCAAAGTTCCAAATTCATTCAATGCAAGCGCTAAGTTGAAACAACCCACAAATTTTGCTACATTGTGCTTAATAATCCCCCATTTCATTTTTAAACTTCAAATCTAGGTCAATTTGCTTCACCTTATGGCTTGTGATTGGAGCACAAGGCTTGCAAGTGATTGTTGGCCATTCCTAATGATTGGATCTTGAGATATTACAAGAAACCTTCAACAAAATTCCCTTTCCTTTCTCACACATAGTTTTTCCCATTGCAATGCTCCATGGCAACCCTTCAACCTTCGGTCAAAGCCATTGTTGTTGCATTCCAACTTGTAATCAAGGTCATCGATATTGCACTCCACTTTCAATCAGAGTCATCATTGTCATGCTCCCATCTTCAATCCAAGCCATTGTTGGCGTGATTGATTGCAATGTACAAAGCAAAACCCTTAGATCTCTACTTTGCATGGTGTTTTTGGGCTTGAGGAAATTTTGATGGGCTATTCACTTATTTGCAAAGCCGGCCTGCAAGTGCGGTGCATTGTCGCCCACTTTGTATCCCTATATGCTCTATGTGTCAATGTAGTGTTGTTTACAATAGACCAGTGTTGATGCTCTAAATGAAAATTTGGCTAGTGTGATTCACTTAAATATGCCCTATAGTCATATATATATAATAAATATGACCTATGTATCTCTATGTTTAATTTAGAAAAGGTGACATTTTTTGCTGGAAAGAACATGGGTTTTCCAAGGCTTTTCTCAAAAAGCTTTTTGCAAAATTGCAAAAAAAAAAAAACCACAAAAGAAATGGCTGATACAAACCATGGTCCAGTTAATTATAAGTCTTGTGGGAGCTGTGCACTCATGAGAAAAAGTCCATCTGCAATGTAAGACAAACACACTGAAAGTGGTGGGTGTCCTAAAATATTTGGTTAGAAGTCTTGGGTGGATTAGAGATCATGAATGAGAGGTAGATACTAGATACTAGATACTAGAGAGGCCAAGGTAGTAGAGTAGATACCTAAATATCCCTTGCATGCAAACTGGATTGTAATTGTAGTAGCATTAAATTTTCAGGTGATGTTATGAAACTGAAAAGAAAAAAGTGCTGTGCTGTTTTCTTCCCCCACCTGGCTCAGTTGCAAAAAAGAGGTTGTTGTGAACAATAATAGGATTCTAAGTTGATTTTATGACAAGGATTGTACTACTTACTCTCACTCACTCACTCACTCAATGACCCATCTCCCCCCCCCCCCCCCCCCCCCCCCCCCCCC
>Ga0209208_10011900_pt1 | contig 11099 bp, 5 predicted proteins | sample S1TSphfallax_3_FD_187694 | JGI IMG/M metagenome (GOLD analysis project Ga0209208, IMG submission 187694) | Host-associated microbial communities from peat moss isolated from Minnesota, USA - S1T2_Fd - Sphagnum fallax MG (SPAdes) (version 2) | ecosystem: Host-associated > Plants > Peat moss >... | reverse complement strand
AGTTGTGCAATTGGTTTGGACTTTGGTTGAGTTATCAAAACATTGTAATTTGCTATGACTGGTCAATTTTCTTCATAAATCACTGCAATTTTTTTATGCTTGATAAGGGTATCTCTTATCATACTTGTTGTTGCTAGTTTGAGGTATGGTTATAAACCTATTAAAAAAATCATAGTAAGGAAAACATTAGTAGCTTTTACTTGTAAATAATTAGTAAGTTTCAACAAACGTTTGTAGTAGACTTCTACCCATTCATAGACTTGTTGTTGGAAGTTCCTCAATTGCATATAAACTTCTTCATCATTCTTCATAGTTCAGAAACATTTACAAAATGTTTGCTCCAACTCTTCAAAAGTGTAATTGGGGTGATCTTGTACAAAGTTTTCACCCCACTTCGAAATGTTCTTTCGTAAAGTGAAATCAATAAGCTTCCACAATCTCACCATTGCCTCTAATTGCCTTCTTGAAAATTTTGATGTGAGCATTAGGATCAGTATCCTTCATGCATGTTGGATATTGAAGTTTTCAATATGGTAGTTTACTAGTTGGTTTAGATTGAATTGCAATTGGTTGGTACCATGGTGGCATGAACATCCTTGGATCAAGTGTTGCCCATTTATAAAGTCTAGTAGGTGGATCAAGTGGTGGTCCTCCAAGTTAGTTTCAATTAAGTGATCCTTCTCCTAACGATCCTCCATTAAATGAACCTCTAGGTGGTTCTCCACCTAATTGTGGATGTAAATTAACCCTTATTGGTTGTTGAACTGAAACACCATTACCATAGGTCCAAGTAGTTTAGTGGCAACAAATATGTTAACATGTAGAGATGTTGTCATTGCTTGTTGAACAAATACACTTCTTAGAACTAAAACTAGTTGTTTTAATCCAGAAGTTGGAGCTTTGACAATATATTGAATCTGCTCTAGTTGTTCAATAGTTAACACCAATTTTGATTGGGTAGTACTAACTATATATCTTTCTTTTCTTCCAAAAATCAATGGATTAGGTCCTTTGATTCCAAAATAATACATAGAGTACATGTTAATATCAATGGGTACAAAGGGTGGAATTGTATTATACCACATTGGACACGGTATAACTCTAAGTTGTCTTGCTATTAGTGGTGTAATAGGTTGTTGCCAACCTATGTGTTGATTAATCGGTGTTGGGTTAATAACGAAACTTGGTTGTGGTCGAATTTGTTACACAGGTACACCAACATGTGTCATTGGTGTGTTTGGTATAACAAGCTATAAATAAGTTATAAGTTCTTTTTTCATCAATTGCTTTAGTTTATCATCCACAAAAGGACAATTTTTGAACTCATGTCCAACCTATTGACAACATGCACATAATGATGCAATTTCGACAATAGGTTATGTAGTTGTAACTAGTATGCTTCACTAAACATGTGGTGGTTTGATGGTTCCTATGATAGGTAGATTCGGCCAAATACTCTAAGTAAATGGTTGTGTTTATTGGACAACAACATGTATAACAACTATTTCTACCGATTCTGCTGTGGTTGAAAATTAGATTGGTGTGAAGGTCTTTGTTCCATGTTATGTAAATGTTCCAACTAAATTAAAAGTTGATTATTCTCCAATTCTAAATTTGTTAAGGTTGGATATCAAATAGGAAGTGGTTCAAATGTGTAATACCTAACAACTAGTGCTGATCAAGTTGGCATAATAACTCTTGGAATGTAGTAATTGGATGTTGTAGACTACCATCGCTGTCCTACAAAGTTTACTTCATCATCATGTCGAATAGGTGTGGTGTTTTCATCCTTCAGTTGTGCATTCAACTTCTATTGTTGGGACGCATGTTAGGGTGTCAAAAATCGACCAATTGTAGGTACTTGTGATTCCCTTCTTTCTTCCTACTCTATTAGTATCTGATGAAGAGGTAAATATGTTGTAACTAGTTGTTGAGGCTCATTGCTAAAAGCATCAACCAATTCCCTAGACTTGAAAATGTGGTTGTTTTTGTGGTTGAACCACTTCATGAATAGGTTGTTGTGGTGCTCCTAATTTTAATTGCTTTCTAAAGCCCCTTATGTTGATTTTTAACATCTCTTATTATTTCCAAACAAGTGTTAATTTAAATTTCTTTTGAGCAGTAGGTTGTTATATAGATAGAACACAAACATACAAATCTTAAGAATTCTTCAAACTAACTTTGTTAGAAATAAAAGATTTATCAAAACACGAAATAGTCTTTAAAAACTACTAAAACTAGTACAAATCCCAATCTAAATTTCAAAAAAAAATAATCATTGAAATTAGAGATTGTAAACATGATTGTTTACAATTTTGCTCCACTTCATGGTCACCAAATGTTAAAGGTGTTTTCTATTCCCTTAGATTACAAAATTTCTCTTCTATGTTTCTTATTTTCATTTGCAAAAATCATCAACAAATAAGTTTTTCCAGATTTGAAAATATGGAAAACAATAACATAAATATTTTTCACTACCTATTCACAAGGAACAAATTAATATGAATTCCCACACATAAAATCAAAAAGGAAAAAAAATAAAAATAAAAAAATCTATTGGTTTAAAAAAATAAAAACTCCAAAAGTTATAAAAACATAAGAAATCCGCATCATCCTCAAAATCCTCCTATTTGTACCAAATCATGGTGTTGTTTCAACTTAAATAGTCATTATAATACAAACTTAAAATCAAAGTATAAAAATTATTGGTCACAAGTTTAAATCAACTTGTTTTGTTAATAACCGGTTATTGTAACAAATTGGTTACTGGTTTACATAATAGACTGGTTAATTTAAGAACTTGTTATCCAATAATAACTAAAATAGTTTCAAAATAATATTGTCTCATCAGTTATCAATAAGTACACCAATTACTATATACATTATGAAAAATTGGGTTAATGCCTTTCTAACATAATTAATAGTCTATTAATAAGACCTAGGTACCTATTACCTAGCCTAACATAGTTGGGTGTATGCACTATCTAGTGGTTCATTTTAAGTAAATACAACATTCATAAAAGCCATATGCAAGTTTTTATAAATGATCCATATGAATATGGTTTCAAATTCTAAGATTTCATTAGTGTAATCTTTAACTATTAAAGTTTCAGTCACTTATGAAACCTTTTAAAATTAGGTTGAAACCATATTGAAAAATGTTGTGATTAACTAATATGGTGAAATCACTTTGAAAATCCTTAAAAAATAACTCATAAAGTCAATAAGAATAAAAGCCCATTTAGATATTTCAATTATGTACCCATTGGGCACAAAAAAATAAACAAAAAAAGAAGAAATCATTTCCAAAGGACTTTTGAAAACAAGGTTCAATTCTAACCTTTCAAAAGTTCATAACTACCATTTGGTTAAAGTTTAACAAAAAAAAGTTTAACATTTAACCATTTGTCTTCCATAGCATTTGGTAAAAACAATTTATAATCACATAAAAAATAGCAAAATGGTTTGAGATTATTGTTGATTTAAATGAAATTCTTCATTTTACCTTCACAAAAAATGTTCTTTAATAAAAGTATTTTTTGAAAATATTAGCATTTCTAACAATAATATAATTTGTGCTGAAGCTGTCAAGGTTTGAGGCTGACAGACATCATGGCACAATCTGGCATTTACTCTTGATTGGTCAGATATATTGATTGGTCCAGGTGATTTGCCGTTAGTATGTTCTATCATATTAGGATCCTAGTTTCATGTTTATGGATGGGGCTTGGGAAACAGGAAATAAGTAATCTTGGATGTGAGAAATCCTCTTGCCGGGCCAAATGTCAAGTAGGCCTATGGGTGGAGCTGCTAACTACATGAGAAGTACTATTGCAAGGCCAAATGTTGAATATGGGTGGAGCTGCTGCAGTTTATGAAAGCCAAGATTTTGTTATAGTACAAAATTCATAAAACTACACTGAACCGTCACACCCAGCCACTTATTATTTTGCCTTATCTTGAAAGTTGAAATGCTGAGAACAGGGTGAACACATAAAGGCCCTTTCGCAGCTCGGTTTTTACTGATTGTTTACAACTCTCAACAGGTTTTTATACAGATCAATAATATTCCCCATGTTCCTCGTCCAAAGGGGCCTGGGTGAACCACCACCCACACCCCTAACTTCGGCTTCTTGAGTGAGGAGCCTTCGTGGCCAAATTAAACCTAAAAAATGTTAGATTTGGACTTAGAGACCTGATTTAGTCTTTGCATGAGATAATTATAATTAGAACCAGATTAAATGAAGTTTGGTGTTTTTGCCAGGATACAGGTGTGGGTGCTAGTTCACCCAAAGCCCCTTAGATTACATTTCAGGGGATTTTCAGAGTGCTGCCTTATGGAGAGTTAAGGTCAGAGTTAAAATCAGTGTTGGCGGTTCTTGACTTTCATAAAGAACTGAAGCAATGGGTCTTCCCCACCAATGCAGGTACCTGCCCAATATTTGTTTGAAATTAAAGCCTTGTTGCCAGATGCATATTTCATTTTCTTATTGTTGTGACTGAAATTTATGAGATTAAAGTATTGATTTGAATTGATGATCAGGGATGACATTTGGCACATGTTTAAATGGTTACATTCACTGTGTCAAGCCTTAAAATTGAAGGGCACCCTGTTCCTTCACTTGGAAGGCCTTGTCTTGAAAGTGTCTGTCACTGTGAAGGCTTGGTGGAAAAGATGGTAGTCCCTGAGTGAATGTTTATAGCAAATTTTACCCTTCACCATGAAGGCTTGATGGAAAATTGATGGCCATCCTTGGTGAAATGTTTATAACAAATATTGGCCTTCACAATGATAAGGGACAATTTTTATGGACTCACAGGTTTAACAACTGTCTACTTACATTTTATTGTCCAAGCATAGATCTAACAATATCAGAATCAATGGAATACTTCTGCAAAGGTTTCTACATCTTGATCTTGCATTTCAAACACAAATGAAGAACTAAATCCATGAAAGCAATAAGTTTGCGCACACTCTGAAATTTGAACATGAACCCAAACAATAGCAAATCAATGTTACAATTCGTCTTCCAAGCATGTCCAGTGTCCACCACAAATAAACAAATAATTTATGGAAACATTAAGAAGATTCAACAATAGTGTGAACTTAACAACACTTTCATGTCAAACCTCATCTTTTACGGAGTAATCAATGATATAACAAGATGTCGAGCTGAATGATCAAGTCAGATAATTGGTCCTTCACTCAAATGCTGCACTAATGTAGCATGGCACAGGTTGCACTGTCACACAACATAGCAAGTCACACTATGCACACAAAGCTGAGAGGAGTGTGGAGTCACATGTCCTTGCACAGTTCTCACCAAATGCAGGAGTAGAATGTATTCCATGGATTAACCTTTGAATGTTGTAATGAATTCATGTATATTTCCATCCAACAATCAGTCTCTCATGTCATCCATATCTGTCTTGTTCAAAATGGGAGAGGAATGTTACTCTCAGATTTAGACTTTTGAGATATAATGTTAAACTTAAAAACTATAATTATAACTAGGACCCAATTGAAGAACAAAGTATATAAGTAATTCTTGGACTCTCATTAAAACGGAAGTTATGTTAACTGTTTGAAACCCCAATGCAAATTTGTTTTGAGAGAAAAAAATCTCAAATCACCAGCATGAAATTGGATAATTTGGTGCCTGGAAGATTGAATCCCATTTGGTGATAAGAAATGTTCCATGAAGTTCCCAAAACTGAACTCAGAGTTCACACCATGGTGAACATTTCTCAAAATGTGGGACCATGAAAGAGACAACATTGTCGTGTTGTGTCTCGATTAAAGGTAGAGCCAATAAAACTTTGGGGGGTAAGAGGGCTGTCTGTTGAGTGGTTGTAGTTGTAGGCTCCTGAGCCTGGCCAGGGTGATATGACAACCACAGGTTGGAAGGTTACTTGGATAGAAAATGGTCGATGGGATTGATTACTTTGTTCCTTGTTCCCGTGCCTTAGAGAACTTTTTTGGTGAAGAATTTTGCAATACCTTTTTAGGCGGGTTTGTGCTAGAACTAGTGTTGCAATACCCATTTCCAGGGTCTCTCACCATGGCCACTAATGCTCCATGTTGTAGCATGTACCTCTCCATTAAATGTATGAAATCTTATTTGGACCTTCTACCCGTTAGAGTCCCCCCATAGGCAAACACTATGTCAAAAAGAATATATGTACCAGTAATTGAGGCCTTTTTGGTTCATTGTGTTCTCAATAGACGTTCCCTTCAACAGGGAGTGATGATTGGGAACGCAATGAACCAAAAAGGCTCTTGAGAGACTGGATCAGATGAGGACTTTCATCCACCTTGGATGGGAAGTAACTTCCCGATGTGATTGTCATTTGGGGCCAGGTGAGAGATGCTGGAAATGGCACCCATGTTGATACCCTCATCTTTTTGAGTGAGGCCTCTTAGTGTAGTAAAGTATTGCCACTTTTTTTTAAAAAAATTTCAAGTCGCTCCTCAGTCTGAATTTGTCATGTTTATCTTTCTTAAACTTAACTCAAATTTACCTCCATTTTATTGCATCTTTTGAAATCCCAAAAGTCCAATACAATCTTCACGGAGCCTTCTGGATTTCAAAAGATCCAATTTTATGATTAGTCATTTAAAAAAACAAGAAAAAAATACCATTGCTTTACATGGGAGGTCCCACTATGAGGCCTTTCTAATTTTCAACCTCCCTACCAGCCTCAAGGATCTCAAATCTGAAAAGGCGCCATAGTGGGACCTTCTCCTATACCCAAAATGTTAGATTTGAACTAAGAGACTCTGATTTAGTGTAAGTATGGGATATTTGCAATATTTAGAAACAATTCAAATGGATTTTGAGATTTCACGTGGTATGAAGGATGGGTGCTGTTTCACCCAAGGCGTCATTTGCCCCTGAGCCCGGTGGCCATTTACAGGGAGCTTACTACCATAATACAGTTAGATGCCTCAGGTGAATCATGGGCACTCACACGGACTGGCACCAGTAGAGGGTACTTTAAATGCTTCAGTTTTATTCGCTTATTATTGTGGGTTTTAATTTGGTTTTATCTCAGGGTTGTCCTGATATACCTCCAGTAAATGCCCACTGTCCAAATAAAGCTCCAATAAGAGCTCAGTGCACGATTTTGCCGATAGGCAAGTTGGCGAAAAGCACAGGCAAGTTGCAGAAAAAAAAAGGGAGGCCCCTTCCCTCCATGACGCGACTTGTTATTGGTTGCATGCAAACTCTATTCCTAAAATTGGCTGCTGTTATTTTTGGCCTGGACTAATTGGTCTTCTTAAGAACACCCTACCCACCTACTCAAATGCATGTGGTTCCAATCCATAGATTCCTATTTTTAACTGTGCATTCTGGATTACTATTGAACAACATTTTTCTCCTCGGAAGATAATATATTCCCTTCTACTTCACACTTCTCCACTCATCTCTCCACCACTCTGGAATCTGGATTGATTGAAAAAACAAAACAAAACAAACCAATTCCCTTCACTTCCATTCCCTTCCCACTGAAGTTTTTTTTCTTTCCTTCACCTATCGTGCTGTTCTTGTTCGTGCGCGATCATTTCCTTCCCGTGTAGACCACTTCCTTCCTTCCTTCCTTCCTTCCTTCCTTTCCTCCCATCCATTTTGCCAGGTCTTGGCAAGAATCAAAACACGACGACTTTGGCCAAAGAATTTGAAGTCCACCGAGTTGTGATCGCCAGATCGGAGTCCCTTAATTTTTGTCATATCAATTTTGGTCACGTTTTTACAAAATTTGCTGCGTTTTTGCAAGTTTTGATATAAGAGAGAGAGAGAGAGGGGGTTTAAGGACGAGAGGTGGCGGCGGGGTTTTGGAGTCTGCGGGTGGTGGCGTAGCAGCAGGCGCGATGGCGGCGGATCCTGGATCGACGGACCTGGTAGGGAAGTTGAAGATGTTGAGTCCAGGGCGGAAGAAGCTGATGAGCAAGTACTTCATGCTCAAGGAGGGGGAATCCGGGTCGCTGGTCTCGGAGTATTTCGGTGTAGCGTTGGCGTTCGTGGCACTGGGAGGCATGATACGGGATGTGAATCTGTTGAAGGCGAAGACCAAGCAGCAGCAGCAGGAGATGATGATGATGGTCGATCATGAAAGAGAGCCGCCGAAGTTGCATAGGATGGCGCTGGAGGAGATGCTGAAGGCGGCAATGGAACGGTTACGGGCGTTGGCTGCCAAGACGCAGAGCTTGGAGGAGAAAGTGCAGGAGAGACGGAACATGGAAGCTGGTTTCCAGTACGAGAGAATGGAATTGCTGAAACGAGCCATGGCTGCAGAGACTGTAGTCGTCGAGAAGGCGGAGGCGGAAGCGGCTTGGCGGTTGGAGAAAGCAGAGCTTCAGAAGCGCGTGGCGGAAGCGGATGCTCAGCGAGACTATTTCTTCAACAAGATGACGGAGGCGGAGATTCGCGTTACGGAGCTCAACCGGCTGCGAGCAGAGGATGGGAAAGCCAATGCGAAACTGGTGGCGATCTACGCGAGTCGCGAGCAGGGATGGAAGACGGACAAGATGAAACTCAGGCAGGAAATAGACCTGCTCAAGGAGCGGCTGGCCAAACTTGTGTTGCAGTCAAGGACGAGAACAGAAGAGGCGGTAGCAGCAGCAACAGTAGCCTCGTCTTTGGAATCGATCGCTGAAGCTCACAGGACAAGAAGAAACTTGAAGAAATCAGAGAAAAACGAAAAGATCCTGGCTCTGGAGAGCCAAATCTCCGTCTCTTCCAAGCAGGAGGATGGAATGAAAGCTCGTCAGATGCTCCTTGAAGAAGAAGGTACTTGCAGCATGTTCTTTGCAGCGTTTTCCCATACTCTCTCCCCACGCCTCCCTTCTTCTGTCTTTTCTTTCAGCACAGTCGAGATCTAGACCTAATTCAGGGGTTTGCATGATGCATGCATGGATGCATGGATGTGCAGATGTGAGAGGCTTAAAAAGGGGATCATTGCTTCTTCCAGAATCTGTTGCTGGAGATCATCATCAAGAAGAAGCAGGGGAGAGCATAGCAGCACATGAGGTGCTTTTGCAGCAACAGGAAATGGAGGCAGAGCTTGCAATCATCTTGAAGCGAGTGGGAATGCTGAAGAGGAGAGGGAGTGGAGACAACATGCTCAGTGATGTGCACAGTAGTGCCACAGCAGCAGCAACAGCATCCAAATCTCTAGTGCAGGATACAGTTCCTGTCATCGATGTCACTCAGAGAGACATTGTAGACAAGCGAGGGATCCAGGAACAACCTGATCCTTTTAGCAATGAGCAACAAGGAATTGGTGAACAGCCTGAGTGTTGTACCAGTTTGCAAGATGTGGGAGTTGTTGCAGACAAATTCAGGAAGGAGATCATGCACACTGTGGGAAGTAGCAATGATGTTGTTGCTAAAACCTCACAAGAAGACCTTCATCTTGTGATCACAACATGTGAGCCTAGCAGCTATGATGGCAATCCAAGTCCTGCCAAGATGATGATGACTGCAGAAGTTCCAAATGCTGCCACAGACAAAGACATACCATCAGACAGTGAAAGTGCTGCTTCAACAGAGTCACAAGGTTTTGACACAAGTGTTTGTCATTGGTTTGCAGGAGCATCTGGTGAACGTGCAGCAGCAACAGAGTCACAAGATTTTGACACAATGGGTGTTTGTCATCAGTTTGGAGATACTGTTGCAATTCAAACAAGTCATACTGTTGAGTGGCAAAAATCTGAAGGAGAAAGTGCAGTATGTGGAGAAGGTCCAGATGCAGACAAGGAAGTAGTAAAGGGTGTTGTTGAGACTGCACTTGATCTTGCTGGTATTTCAATGCAGCAGGAGATTGGCACTAGTGGTGTTGTGGATGCCCATGCAATAGGCAGAGATGCAATCTGCAAGGATGTTGTTGTCACTGTGTTTGATGGCAGTTCAATTCTTCACATGCTGCCTAGTAATGCTGAGACTAGTGGAGTCACCCTCCAGCCGAATCCATCTGATCCTCTCAGCAATCTTCCACTAGTCCAAGAAATTGTATCTGACAAGAATTTAGTTGAGGATGACATTGCTGGAACTGGAGGATCTGGCATCAAGATGCCAGTAGTTGAGCAGGCTGAGGAGATTATAATTGCTGGAATAGACAATGTCAGCAATGAAGCTTTGGAAACTGAAGATAGCTCATGGGGCATTGGTGATCATACTGTTCCTGAGAATCCCAAGTTGTATCAGTCTGGAGACCAAGAGCCTGCAATTCTTCCTTTCACAGGGATTGAGGATAGCAGTCTTGAGATCCTCAAGAATTGTGAAATTAGTCAAGAACCTGTAATTCTTCAGGCTTTCACAGTGATTGGGGATAGCAGTCTTGAGATTCTTGAGAATCATGAAATTAGTCAAGAGCCTGTAATTCTTCCTTTCCCGGGGATCATTGAGGATAGCAGCCTTGAGATTCTCAAGAATCGTGAAATTAGTCAAGAGCCAGTAATTCTTCCTTTCACAGGGATCATTGGGGATAGCAGTCTTGAGATTCTCAAGAATCGTGAAATTAGTCAAGAGCCAGTAATTCTTCCTTTCACTGGGATCATTGTGGATAGCAGTCTTGAGATTCTTGAGAATTGTGAAATTAATCATGATGCTGCAGGTGCAGGCGAAAGCTTTGTGGATTCAAAGGTAGTGTGGAGAGTTGGAATCAAGGAGTCATTCACGCCAAGCCAGGAAGATGTGAGTAGCAGAAAAGGCTTGTCATCTGGAATCCAATTGACTACAAGTGATGGCTTTGCTCAGGAGGTTGTTGACATGCAACAATATACTATTGTAGATGGAGAGCATCATTTGCCTTCTGCAGAGATTGGGAATAATAGGTTACTAGTACCCAAGTTGAGCATGGAGCTTGATGCAACTGATTCTAGACCCCAGGGGTCCATGCAAAGCTTCAAGGTTGAAGAGCTACACCACAAGGAGGAGATGATTACATGTTGTGTGGCTCCTTTCAATGATGAGTTGCCACAGCAATTTATGGACAGAGAGCATGTTGCTTCATTGACTCTGGTCACAGATCCAAGAGCAGGGATTTTGTGGGATGGTGAAGTTGGTCACAATGGTGCAACCTCAAACCAAAGCCTT
>Ga0209208_10011899_pt1 | contig 11099 bp, 14 predicted proteins | sample S1TSphfallax_3_FD_187694 | JGI IMG/M metagenome (GOLD analysis project Ga0209208, IMG submission 187694) | Host-associated microbial communities from peat moss isolated from Minnesota, USA - S1T2_Fd - Sphagnum fallax MG (SPAdes) (version 2) | ecosystem: Host-associated > Plants > Peat moss >... | reverse complement strand
TTCCTTTCGTTCGTGTGTATGTGTGGTTTTGATGTGAGTTTGTTGTATGTGTTTCTTCTTTTTTCTTTGGTTTAGATTTGGTTGCTCTTTTGTTGTTTTTTGTATTGTTATTTATTTTTTGGGTTTGGGATGAAGTGATTTCTTTTTCCATTTCCCTGGGAGAGAGAGAGAGAAAGAGAGTTCAGCCATGGTGGGAATCTCTTTCAAGATTTCAAAAACTGGAACTCGGTATATTTCCAAGCAATGGAAGGCAACGGGGGAATTGCGTAATCAAGGAAGAGTTGGAGGAGGAGGAGGAGGAGGAGTTTTGAATGGAGGAGCACCCAAGCGTTTGTTACCTCAACTATATGATGATGGCTATGGGATTGATGCTATCTCAAATCCTCGATTCAAGAAAAGCCGAGGTGGCGAGGAGGTGATTTTTTTTTCCCCCTCTTTTGTTGTTTTTGGTTGGGTTTTCTTCCTTTCTTCCTCACACCTTCCAATTTCTAGTCCTTTTTCTCTGTTCACAAATCCTCTCAAAACAAAAACCCTAAACTCCTCATTTTCTCTTAAGTAGGGTTTTTCAGCAGTTTTCTGTCTTGCAAAATTGGAGATGATTAATGATGACTGCAGTTTTGGCACCCTATCCAATTCCCATTCTTTCTTCTGTGAGAAGGATTATGTGCTACTTCTTTTTTGTTTTGCAAGCTTTTGCTTTATATCAAGAAGAAAATCAGCTTATCAAAAGAGAGACTGAGCATAATCTCAATCACCAGCTTTGATGCATTCCAGAACTGGATTTGTTACCTGACCTAATTAATCAGATGGTACCATCTTCTTGTCACTGAAACTACTATCCAGTTTTGGAAAAATACCCAGATTTGATTTGGTTGTTTTTAGGGCTGCGATGAAGTCTCCTTTCTCCGTTTTGCAAGTCCCACAAGTTGCGGATACTTCCTACAGCAAGTTTGAGATGCATATGGGAGATGTGGATGGGAAAGCAGTGATGCATTCACCATTGTTTGTCCGAATTATAGTAGAAAAAGTTCATGTTATCTGAGGGTCAACTGGGGTTAGTTGTTTTGGTGATTTTTGTGCTGGGGAGAGTTGTTTTGCAGGGTGCGCTGTCCAAGACAAGAAGTCCAGAACTTTTGAGACACTCACAATTTCTTGACCCGTTAACTGCTCAAGTTCCTAATGGTCAGCACATGATTACCCTCCTTTAATTTTGTGTCTTCAACACAGAAGATGTGATCTTTGTTTTCTCTGTAATTTCTTCAAGCACACAAAAGTTATGCCTTGGGAGGAGGCTGTATATGAGTTTTCTGTTCCTTTTGGGATGATGATTGAGCTGGCATTCATTGCAAAGAGAAATTGAAATGCAAGAAGGGTACATGGCAGAAAACAGAAATCCCCCCTTGCCATGTGCAAGTGGAGCCACATAGCACACAAAGAAGCAAAATGAATGCTAAAGAGCTGGACTGCAGATTAGCACCATTTCATCTGCATGTCACTGTACCCAACAAAAGCCAAACCCCAGAATTTGTTAACAAATTCAATAACTTCACTGTAGGAGAAGTTCCCTTGCGTTTCTTTGCTTCTTCTAAGCTTCAAGTTCATTTTTGGTGGGTTGTGTGAGGCAGATGCTGAAGCCTCATTTGCAGTTAACCTTTTCCCAGATGGATTTGCAATTGACAAACCCACTGAGGTACCAGTTGATGCTTCTTGTCATGTGCATGGACATTAGGTTTTCTACCTTTGTTTTCCTTTGCACCTCAGAATATCTTGTTGCCAGTGGAATTGGCAGTGGAGTCTTGAATGATTGAAAACATGTGTATGGCTGAAATGTGTAACTCAATATGGTGGCTTATCTCAGTAGTCTCTGTCTTTTGCAGAAGGGGAAACAGCCACCCCTTGCATTTGAAGTGATGGAGCTGCTACTACCCTATGATCGCACCAGTGAAACTTTTTTGCGGGTATCATTGTTTCCTGGAATTTGACCACCTCATGTCACTGCTGTCATTTTTGCACTTCGGATTAATTTTCATTGTTATCTATGAGTGAAATTCTTTCAGTTTTAAGGGTTTGTTTTTTTTTTTCAAATTAACATTTGTCACATCTACTGACTTTGTTGACATTGTGCAGGCAATTGATGGTGGCTGGTTGCCTGATGATCTTCTGGAGGAAATACCATGCAAATACATCAATGGTTGTGTGGTTTGTGAGGTTTTCCTCTCAACCTGGTCTTGCTAGCAACTTTAAGCAAGGTCCTTTGCAGTGCATCATGGTGGTTCATGCACCATGTTCTTGGAGGCATTCAATGATTGTTGACCATGTTCACCATTCGTCAATGACCTTCTCACATGGGTTGACACTTTTTTACAATTCTATAAAATCTGCCCTCATATCCATTCCTTGGAATGATGTTGACTGCAGCTTCGTGATTATCGTGATAGCATCCTGTCAGTCACAGGAGATTCAATGTCGTCACTCACTTGGAAAGACACAGGGAGGGAGTGGGTGCCCTTGGTGCATCGTGTGCTTCTGCAGCCTTCAACTGAAACAATAGTAAAAGACATATCTTCAATGGCTGATGACACCTGGACATATAAGGATTTTCTGGTGAGCTCACACAATTCATCTCTGGATTGCAAAGTAGTGGTGCATTTTAGAGACTTTGATGAGAGGTTGATGTTGTTGACATTACCTGTAATTGCAGGAGGTAGAAGCTAGAGTGCTGAAAGCAGTGCGGCCTCCATTATGCCTTGACCCAACTCCTGAGGTTGCAAAACAAGCCTACATAATCAACTACAATAAGGTTGGTCCTCGTTGCCAATTCACCATGACCCTTGGTATTTGAGAACATTCTGATAACATGTGTCCTCAATAAGCTGCTGTGCTTTTTATTTGTTCATGAAGTCGTGTTGACCCATACACCATGTTAACCCCTTTACTACATGCCATTTAGGAATGCTCTTGACCAAAGGGTATCCTCTGTTGTTTCATGGTTGTAATCCTAATTGGATGTTTTGAGTATGTGAAGTCTCTCTCAAGCCTCTCACAACAGAAGTGGGTCTCATGATCAGTTGAAGTGGAACATCGGCTGTCGGGCGCTAGGGAGGTATCGAACACCTAAGGGAGCTTCAAGAGACCGTCAACTACGTATTGCTGCTGCTCTCAAAGCCCAGAAATTAGCTGAGGGTTTGGTCAAGCGCAGTAAACTCAGTCTTAATCATTTAGGCAGTGAGAAGGCTATACCAGAGCTGGCAATTCCTCCACCTTCCCTTGGAGAATCATTTCTAGCTGGTCATGATGCAGCAGCAACCTCCCTGTCACCAGGTAATGTCTCAAGGAAAATATTGCCTGTAATGAAGAGTACATGTGGTCCAGTTGATGATTTTGTGAAAGATGTTACAGAAATGATTCGATGGGTTCTGCTGCAGATTGCCAATTGTCAGAATAGCTACAATAGACAATTGGAGGAAGTCTAATACAAAACTGGAATCCTGCTGCACTCATGGCATCAGAATCTTGAATGCATGTACACATTCTGATTGATGTTGATATTTCTTTGCAGGCATGATTAAGTCAAGATTGTCAGCTCAAGCAGCTCCTGGATTGATTCCACTAATGCAAGCAAATTCCTCACAAGGATCTCCTGGACATCAGATGGCAGTTCCTCACCCAGGAGGGCTTACACATTCTCTATCGGCACTCTCTATTCCTTCAGTGCCCCTTTCTCCGAGCTCAAGCACACCTGCAACTCCTGCAACACCTTCCACTGTCACATCTGCCAGTGGGCATGAAGTGACCAGCAGCTTGTCAATGCTGGGAAGGAGAGAGAGCAAGGAGTCTGCTGCGATGGCGCGAGCAGAGACAAAGCGCCTCAAGGCTGAACAGGTGGTTGAATGTGACTTTATCTTTCCCTGTTGTCAGGGTAGTGCTTTATATGAGGATGGCAGTTTGTCATTGTTGTGCAGTATAGTAATTGCCATGTGTTTGCTGCAAAGTTGGGGAGTTTTTGAGGTAGTGAGGTGAGGATGAGGTCTGATAACTGGTGGCTGCAGGCAAAGTTGGAAAAGCTACAGCAGCATGAACGAAAGCAAGATGCGAAGGAACTTAAAGAGAAGCAACGTAAGGAGAAGGTACAGCAACAGCATCAGCTCAAGATGGACAAGCAACAAATGTCTCAGTGCAATAGCCATGTGCCTCTAGTATCACAGCAGTCAGGAATTTTGTTACAGGGAGATGGAATGCATCAACTTCTTCAGGAAAACATAAGTGGGCACCCATTAGGTGACCCAATGGAGGTTGCTGATGCAAAACCCAAGATTGAGCAACAAGACAACAGTGTGCTTCTTGATCACCCTCTAACAAAAGGAATGGTGAGCTGAGTTGCATCTGCTTCTAGCTTCCTTTTGGCACTTGGTGAATAGGGAAGCACTACCTTGAGGGGCAAACATTTTGAGCTGTCATTTCTGACTTGATTGGTGGGTTGTTGAAGGAAATGGCAAAGGTGCAGCAGCAAGAGATAGACACACAGAAGCATGAAGCAGGCCAGAGTGGTCAAGATCAAGAAAATTTGCATGGTGAGAAAGAGCAAGGGCAACAACAACAAGAAGCTCCTCCACTGTTTCAGGAAGTGATGCAATCACCACAACAGCAGACTTTGCAGCAGCAGCAGCGGATGTTGTTGCCCCCACAGCAACAACAGTTGCCAAGGCACATGTCTATGCCAACTCAACCACAGTGGCAACCATTAGATTCTCCCCGACTGGGTGTTGATGTGAAGCCTGATGTGAAGGCTGAAATGGAACGCAGAATGAACGAAGATCTTTTGAAACGCAAGCAGCTCTATGCAAGTCAACATGTCCAACAACCTGTGAACATGCTTCAGAAGTCTGATCCCAGACAACAGATACCTGGACCTGGACTTGTGAAACCGGGACTTGTTCCTCAGTCACCTCTGATGCAGCCATCATCTTATCCCTTCTCAGGAATGCCATTGAGTGCAGGTCCAGGGCCTTCAGGACTGGGGCTGCCAGGAGTGAATCCTGGTCTAGCTCCTCCACCACAATCTATGGCCATGTCAATGGAAAACACTCATGCTCTAATGGCTTCAAATTTGGTTTCTGGAGGTGGGCCTGGCCACATAGAACAGGTACTGTTATGTTTTATCACGCTTGTTTGAGGTGCTTCTGATTCTCAACACATCTCCACCCTTTGTCAAGGTCTCCAGTGCAGATTTTAACATTTGCTACCAACTGTGTATTCATGTTGTTGTTGTGTGACTGTTTTACCCACTGGATGGCTATTTAGGTGATACAGATGCAGCATATGTTCCAGCCATCCCGGCGGCGGTCAAATTCACTTCCCAAGGTAAATCCACTAGGGGATATAGCCTCGCCTGGCAGTTTGACGACGGGATCGATACCATCTCCAGGGATGAACAGTCCAACAAGTGGGGTGGCAAGTGGATCTTTGCCAAGCACAGGCATCAAAGTGGAACAAATCAATGTCAGTCAACAGTTGCAATCTCTGAGCTTTCAGCAACAGCAGCAACAACAACCACAAAGAACTCCTGCAATGGACAGTTATGCAGCGCTGCTTGATGTCAGTCAACGGTACGTCAAGCTCTAATGTCATATTCCAGGATGCAGAAACCTATGGATTTTTGAAGGAAGATATATGCTCAACAACTTTTGTTCCTGTCCCTAGACCCCTGCATTATTAGGTGTAAAATACTAACCAGATGATCAACTGCATTTCTGTGTGGGCAGGCATGGATTGCACAAAAGAAAGAGACATTTGGAGGTTGTGCCATCTACAAATAAAACACCACCATCATGGCAGTTGCTATCAGTGGCATTGTCTGATTCAGAAGATGAGTTGAAGGAGCCCAAAGGACAGCAACGCAGTATGGCTAATGCTCTTGTAGGTGGCAACATTAACTCACGCAAGACAAGGTTTTTACAGTTTGTGAAAACTGAGACAACCTCGCCAGGTACATCTAGCTTACTGTGCTCTGTGCATTTCACACCTTGTCTCCTGAGGTGTCTCATTCACAAAACTGCCAAAGATACTTGTATTGGGTCAGTGTGACAATATATTGGTCATAAGACATGATGATGCCTAAATCCCATGAAGACATTGCAAGTCTGTTTGGTCATTTCTGTAGTAGGTTGTGACTTGTGACTTGTGACTTGTGGAAATGGGACCAGCAGGTGCAGGCTTTCCGCCAACTGTACATCGCATGAGGAAGCGGTTAGTGTTATGCGGACGTGCAAAGGATAGTCTAGTGGAGGCTATCATACAAATTGGGGATGATCAAGATGATGAAGGCTCCACCAACATGCCTCCACACCATGTGCTGCCAACCATGGCTAATGCTGTGAGTAATTCTTTTGTCATGTCTGATGTTGTACATATCATTGCACTTGCAGTTGAATCATAACCATCACTGTTGTCAGCCCGACATTTCAACTGCAACTTAATTCTGATGAATTGTCAGAACATGCACATGAGACACATAGCACCATTGTGGGTGCACTATCCTTTGCAACAGTAGCTCTGCTTGATTCAAATCCTGACTCCTTTGTCTAGGCAATGTACCTGATAACTGAAGAATTGTGAATTTTGCCAAAGTGCTCATCTACTTAAAATTTGCTTCGTGGCATCTCTCAGTGGAATCATTTGTATTTGTTGTGTCAGTTGGCAGCTTAAAAATGTGCTGTGTTTGCTTTTGTGCAGCATGTTGCAGATCGGTTTGCAAAGCAGTTTTGTGATTTGGTAAGCTTTCTGGCTAATTGGTTATCAGCATAGACTAGTCATGTGTTTACTCATAGCCAACACCATGACTAAGTTTCCCCATCTCTTCCAGAAATGTGACAGAATCTCAGGACACAGATTTTGTATAATGGGTTTGCCCAAATTTTGAGCTGATTGTTATATACTTATCTACACCTGGTATAGGGAGTTCATGATGCAGCCAGTGGGTAGTCACCGCAGCTTGTCACTGCTATTTGTGATGAAGGTGGTGGTCTGACACTTTGTGAGTAACTCTCATAAGGTTATGACTGCACTTGTTGGCATGTTAGCTTCAAATTGTTATTGTGTAGATTTATCGCAATTTCATATATATATATGTATTCTAAGGCAATCAATTGTATTTTGTTGGTTACTTCTGGGTGGGCCACTGCACAGCCTTATTTAATTGATATTGAGTTGTATGTGGTTGATGACAGCTTAAAAAGGAAGGTTATGAGTTGATGGCAGACGAAGTCCAACAAAGTGCTCTTCGAAATCCAGTGGTGAATGCTGCATCGAGTGCTCGCCCAATGCCAGCAGGAGCCTCCACTTTAGGAAACTCACAGCTTGGACATCTGGGAAACACGCAACGAGCTTTACCCATAAATCAGCCACCCATGCAAGGCCAATTACCTGGCAATGTAATGTCATCACTGACTCAAATGCAGCCATCTTCTCCAAGTCAGTTGGCTGCCAATCGTATGCCACCACCTTCAAATCCTCCAAGCCGCCAGCTCATGACTTCACATATAGGCCAACAGGGAGGAGTTGGAGTTGGGGTAGCCACATCAAAACCCTTGCAAATTGATTCAGCCACAGCATCACAGCTAGCAGTTCAACAACACCACCACCAGTTGCAACAGCAGCAACAAATGCAGCGGCAGCCACAGCAGCAACAGCAGCAGCAGCAGCAGCAGCAGCTTGCAGCCACATCCCAGTTGGCTGCCCAACTGACAGGCCAGGTATGAGTTGAGTAGATCTGGTTGGTGAAAGTTTTACTACTCTGAAATTCATGCCATTTTCTTGTGTATGTGGTAGTTTGATGAACTGGGTTTTATGTAGATTTTATTTACATAGAATGGTATGTGTACACGAACAGGCACACAACCCCGGGCAGCAACTAACACCACACATGGTGCAACCAAACCATCTCCACCAGTACCAGTACCTTCACCAACAACAGCAAGCCCAACGTCAACACCACCAGCAACAGCTTTTACAGCGCAAATTGATGCTGCCTGGGAGCATGGGGAACTCACTTGCAGGCATGGGGAACATGGGAGGTGTGGGAATACCTGCCAGTGGTGGTGGACAGGCAAGCCTCACTAACATGGTGAATCTTGGAGGTATGAACAATGTGGGCATGGGTGCCATGAGTGGAATTTCATCAATGGCAGGAATGTCAGGGTTAGCCAACATGGGCCAGTTAGGCACCATGGGTGCGATGGGTCAGGGTGGAAATTTAATGAATCGTCCTGGAAGCATTAACCAGGCTCAAGCAGCATTGCAAGTATCAAAGGCCCAACAGTTAGCTGCTGCAGGAAGAGGACGTACAGGTCCTATCCCTACTAATTCCACAACTCGAAGCCCCATGGCTTCTCTCCCAGGCCTTGGGGGCTCGTCAAATCAGGTTCATGGATCCTCTGGAGCTTCTATGATGGGCCAGCCTTTGGCTAGGAGCAGTGTAGCTCCTATTCAACGCACAAATGTAACAGGTTTAACATCTTCGAAAGTACAAACATCTGGCATGGGAGCAGCTTCTGGACCGAGTTATTACATGAACTCTCCACAGCTCAATCCACAGCAGCAACTGAACTCCCAGCAACTTGGTGCCCAGCAATTGAATACTCAGCAATTAGGCTCTGTTCAGCAGTTGAATGCTCAACAATCAGGGTCACAGCAGTTAAATCCTCAGCAACTAAATCCTCAGCAGTTGAATGTTCAGCAGTTACGTGGTCCACAGCCAAATACACAGCAGCAGTTAAATGCCCAGCAGCAACTAAATGCCCAGCAGCAACTAAATGCCCAGCAGCAGCTAAATGTCCAGCAGCAGTTAAATCCCCAGCAATTAAACACTCAGCAGCTGAATCCCCAGCCATTGAACTCACAGCAGTTGAATCCCCAGCAATTGAACCCACAGCAGTTGAATTCCCAGCAGTTGAACCCACAGCAGTTGAATCCCCAGCAATTGAACCCACAGCAGTTGAATCCCCAGCAATTACCAACACAGCAGTTGAACACTCAGCAGCTGAACACTGGAAGCCTAAGCTCATTGGTTACTGGACCAGCAAGTCCACAATTGCCTACTCAGGCAATGGGATCAGTTGGAAATCTAACTGCAAGCTCAGCTGTGGATTTACAACATGCTACTCGGACGGCAGCTGCAGCAGGTCAGGGGCCAGTTGTGCCTGCTAGAAGGCCCGCCACAGTGGCCCAGGCTGGGCAAACTAGTCAGCCTGGGCAACCATCACAATGATGATAGGACTGGAGGACCTCAGAACAACTTCCTGCAAAACACTTCTTGATGAAATTTCAGATAGGTGAACACCCTTTCACTTCTGGTCCACGAGAGATTTTAATGGCATCTTCACATCAGAGGGTTTCAAACAATTTTTTTGCCAATTAAATCTACTAATATTTTAGAGTTAACTTATTATGCAGCATGAGTAGGCAAGACACAAAAAAATCTCTCTGTGAAACATTCATCTCTCACTCAAGGTCCTCTGATGAAGCTGTTGTTCTCTTACATAGGAGTTGCAAAAAGTGTGCCATGTTTTTCAGGTTTTAGAGTACTTTTCACTGCATCATGAGATGCTGATCAATGACCCAGTTTTATCAATTGTGAAAGAATTGTATGAAGATGTAAATTTCAGGGAAGCACTTAGTGATGATAACACTGTTACATTGTCATAGTCCCTTCACCTATATATTCTTTTTCAGTATCGAAAAAGGTTTGGATTTCATTTGCCTTTGGATGATTCCTGGCTCAGTTTTGAATTTCAAAATTCTAGCTAACTCCTAATGTGTTGGTTCTGTTTGTCTCATTTTGGTAGTGAAATTGTGTTGATGTTTTGGTTGTCTTGTTGCACATTACTGCTGTGTCATCTTTTGTTGAGATGCTTTTAAATCCTGTTGCAGAGCATTTGGCAGTTGCTGTCTTGTCATCTTCTGTCAATTCTTTTTATCCTATTGTAGACCATTTGGTAGTTGCTGTCTCATCTTGTTTTTGTTGATGCTTTTGATCCTGTTGCACACCATTTGGATGTTGCTTTCTCATGGTCATTTGTTAGTGCTTCTGTCTTACAGCCATTTAAAAGTGGGGTGTGCTGCTGTGTACACTAGGCCAAGCCCTGAAGCCAATCTTGCTGCAAATTGCTCTGGCAAAGTTGCAGACAGATGTTTATCAACAATGTCCATTTGCTCAGTGGGTTCCAGCCAGATTTGCAGCATGTTGGTATGGCTCTAAACTCTAAACATGAAAACCACATTGCATTATTTTTGGTGGTTGAAAACTCCACAGAAAATGTTTAGCAGCTGCAAATCATATGCAGATCCTTAGTCACCAGTTACTGCAGAACATTTTGGCACTGCAAGTTTGTGAAATATACAAGAAACTCATAGATTCAGCTCGCCATATCACTGTGACCAAGTGTTGCATGGTTGTTCCAATGCTGTGCAGGCTAAATTTTCATAGCAGGCAGAAAATTCAACCCTCACAGATCATCAATTCATCACAAATGTGCGGGAAGTGAAGTCAGGGAGGTTGAGATCTTCACATCAATTCATCACAAATGTGCGGAAGTCAGGGAGGTTGAGGTCTTCACATCAACTCATCACAAACGTGCGGAAGTCAGGGAGGTTGAGGGCTTCACATCAATTCATCACAAATGTGCAAGTCAGGGAGATTGAGGTCATCACATCAATTCATCACAAATGTGCAGGTGTTAGGGAGGCTGAGGTCTTCACATCAATTCGTCACAAACATGCACAAGTCAGGGAGGCTGAAGTCATTGCCCGGTCCACAAACCTTGCCCCCTTCCTATAAGCATGGTTTCAATGCTCCCTCTGTGTGCAATAGTGTGCAAGAACAAGGACGTGTTTCATCATTATTGATGCACCTTGATAAAAACTAATGTTACTCTGCCCTTCATCCAATTGGGTGCAATCAAAATGAGTCAAAAATCATGTCCGATCCTAATGAATATCATAAATAATTATTTGGGGAATGTGTAGGGATGGATGAATAAAAGAAATAGTATGGTTTGGGAAAATGACAAACCATGGAAAGTGGGCAATGGATGTGGGGGTGA
>Ga0209208_10011897_pt1 | contig 11099 bp, 8 predicted proteins | sample S1TSphfallax_3_FD_187694 | JGI IMG/M metagenome (GOLD analysis project Ga0209208, IMG submission 187694) | Host-associated microbial communities from peat moss isolated from Minnesota, USA - S1T2_Fd - Sphagnum fallax MG (SPAdes) (version 2) | ecosystem: Host-associated > Plants > Peat moss >... | reverse complement strand
TTAAAATATTATGGGAATGTTATTTCAAGTTCTAAAAATCATTTTTAAAGTGCAAAGGAAAATGAATAATGAACAAATAACAAAAAGAGAAATAATCTTTCCAACTTAAAAACATGTTTTTATTTTATTTTTTTGAACCTCCTACTTTCAAACCTCATAAATTTCTTATTTCTTATTCATTTTAAACGATTTAAAGTGTTATAGGAGCACCACCTGAAATTGTACAAACTATTTTTGAACTCTAACAACAACAAAGCAACATACAAGGAATTTTGTGGGTGTTTGGGAACTGACCTTTGTAGCATTTAGTGTTTGTTTTTTGAGTTTTTGACCCTTCTATTTTGAAGGGCCATAATTTTCTCAATTCTATTTCATTTTTTACGATTTTTAATGCATTAGACGCACTAATAAAAGGGTTAAATTTTTGTTTGGACACCAAAAACAATGGAGCCCTCCCCTTGGATCTAGCCAACCTTGAACGTTTAAGTGGTATAGTTGTAATTCAATTGCAAATAATGAACAATTAAAAAGATTCAACCCATATGTTTTGTTTTCAAATCCCATGTTACAAACTATATAAAGAAGGCTTGTTATCTTATATTCTCACATTAAAATACATGTGCCATTTTGGGATGAGTTGAAAAAAGATTAACCTAAAGGCAAAATGTAAAATTCAAAAAAAATTCATGGTTATTTTTTAGTGCATTTAGTCTTGTGCTTTTCTATTTATGTACCTACCTAGGTAAGTAAGTAGGTCTTACTTTTCTACCTACCTACATAGGTAGGTAGGTAAATATGTAGGTATTTAGGTCTTACGACCTACCAACCTACCTACCTATGGTATGTAGGACCTACCTAGCTATTAAAAATAATTTTTTTATTTTTTATTTTTTCCAAAATATAATTAATATGCCATGTGGTAATTTTTTTATTGTGACGCATGTCACAATCTTAGACCATCATTAACAATCATAATGGATGATAAAGATCAATATTTTGAATTTTTTTATGTCCAAAAATCTTCATAATGCCACATGTTAGATTTTAATAGATGGATGACAATTATGACATTAACATGACATCATTGGTGTAATTATAATGGAGTTGAATAGTAGTTGAAAATGAGTTGTTTTGATTGAGTTGCAATTCAATTGCACCATATATACAATGAGTTGTAACTTTGCAACTCATGTAACTTGTCCATTAGAACTCATAGCATATAAATGTAGTGAGTTGTAAGTGTCCTTTGCAATTAAAAAATTGAGTTGCAAAGCCAATTGCAAAACACATCTTTTTCTCATAGTGGGAATTTATTTTAAAATGAGCCTTCCACTTCATGCAATTTCTAGGTTCCTTCAACCTATAGATCGGATGCAATCAGGCTTGTAGATGTAAGCAGTTGGCCCACATCTTGTTGTGGGAAGAAAATGAGAAGGCATTTAAGGTTTAAATTAATGTAACAACACACTAATAATTGGGATGCTAGTAAATTGTTCACTCTTTCTATTAGTCTACCCCTTGTAGATGTTGAGCCCCCTGGGTATGGATGAATCTACAACATAATCTGTGACCACAAGCATTTCGATGTGACAATTGGAAATTACCCATGTTGTTCTTACATAAATTTTATTGTCATGTTAGCAGCTTCTTTGGGCGAACGTGGAGCATGGGTGCAATGTAAACACTTGTATCATATCCTACAATACATGTATTGTGGCCAATTTGAAAATTTCATTCATTATCCCATGTGGAATTGGGATGAAGTTCAGCGGTTATTGGCAAGTGCTAAAACATTTGATAACCAATGAGATGATAATAAAACTATATTTGTGTCAAGTTTTGGAAGTGCCTATTTCATTTTCATTATTCACAATCCAATATGCTAATGTTGGTGGAAAACTTCTAGCGATGATGTAGGAAAAATTGATTTCATGGTGCAATGAATATCACTTTTGGAATATGTTGTATTTTTAACGTCCTTGGACAAGCTAATCAATTTTATTTTGGTGATTTTTTTGAATATGGTTTGCAACCTTTAAAAGACCCCCAAGTTTATGGGCACAATTCTGAACCACCATTTTCACCCATAAAAACCTCCAAAAGAAATTAGTTTATTTGTTTTGAAACCAAACCCTTGTCCACGTGGCAAAATATTTTACATATTAGCAAGGAATATTTTGCCACGTCACAAAAAATGAACCCACATGGCATGAGAACATGCTACAAAGATTCCTTGTTGCTCACTTGAACCCGTTCACCCACTCATTGCTCATTGTTTGATGTTGGCCTGCTAGCATCATTGGTCTTCTTCTAAGAATTGTCTTTAGCATTAGGAATGGACACAAAATTTGTGTGAAATAATGCTTGCCAACAAACATGTCTAGGATGAAAGATGTTGCCACCTTGGATGCCAAGGTTGTGAGCATCACTTTCACACCTCAAGGACATACATACATCTATGAATTATTGGTTCATGAATCAATTGTCAACAACCTACCATGCACTTACTTTGTCACAATTGGTGTCTTCCCAAGTTGTATTTGTCCAGATTTTGTTTCCAATGTAGCAAATTCTAAAAATAGATACTTCCTTTCTTGCAAGCACATGTATTTCATCAATAATTTGTGTTTGAATTTGATAGGAGACATTCGTACACACCAAATGTTGTTGAATTGAAACAATGTAAAAGACATTATGAAGCAAGATCCTTTTGAATTTTCTTGTGCTACTTGATTGCATATTGGGAATATGGTTTCCAATTCAGGGTTTGGAATTTTCTAATGTCAACCAAGTGTTCATGTATTTTTGGGTTTTGATTGGTTTTTCTATAATCCTATCCATGAATAGAGATTATGCTTGCATATTGCTTACTTATGTGTTGTTGCCCATTTCTTTTGTTGACTTATCAAGATTGTACACATCAACTAATGAATAACAATTGTTGAAAAACAAAACAATGGTTTCTTTTGATTTTATGTTTTGATTTTTCATGTATATTGCATGTTTATGCAATCATTATTTGTGAACTATTTTGGTTGGATGTATTTCATCCAAGATAAATGAATTCATTCATCCATTCTTCAATTATATTTGTTTATACAATATGTATGTACAAATTATGTATAATATTCACTTTGAAGTTCATGAATGCCATGCAACATAAGATATATTTCATTTGTGATATTAGCTTACTTTGACCTAATGTTGGGGGCACATTCTATGAAAACACACTTCCAACAACAATCCCCCTCCCCTCAAACAACATCAGGTTAAAATTTTATCAAATCTTTACAATTGGTAAGGACTAGAGTAGAATTGCCCATCACCAAACACATATTATCATCAAACAGTTTCCAATCTTTTACTCATTCCTTAATTGAATGGAGCGAATTTGTGTCATTGGACACACAAACTGAAGGGCTACCAATGTTCTTGGAGTGTTTGAAGTAAATGAGCAGCTTAGAAAACACATGAAGAAGGTGAGTCATTCTTTGCTTCAAATTTTAAAAACTAATAATTCTAGCCCTTCTTTAGTTCTAGCCCTATATTTTCCTCATTTTAAATCCATTTTGAGTGATTTAAAACCTGATGGGTATGCCAACTAGAGCTTTACAAAATTTTACAAAATTTCTTGGTAATTCAAAGACAAAGATGCAATGACTGAAGATTTTATTCTTGAAACCCTAATTTGTTTTAATTCACCCATCACTGAACACTAAGCCCCCTTACATCAAACACCTCATAACTTCCCTGTTTCTTTTTTACATCAAACACCCCTTAACTTTCCAATTTCTTTGTTCCATCAAAGGCCCCATAACTTCCTCGTTTCTTTATTGAATTGAGCAATTTTTGCAACGTTGGAAGCGCTAGGTGGAGGGCTACAAATGTTTTTGGAGCTTGAGAAGCAGAGGAAAATGTGTAAGGATTCAACCTTCTTTGACTTCTTGTCTGTTCGCTTACCCGCCTATTTACCCTGAGGACCTATAAAATAGTGCACATTTGGGAACTCAAGCGCTGCGCTCAGCTCCTGCGTCAGCCTGGGTCACAAGCAGACGATTCTGAGCCAATTGATTGTCCTTGGCAGCATTGACTAAGGCTTTCATCACCTGGATAGCGATCTGCTTGACGTACTCCGGGGGTCCGATGTCGCCCACTGGGATGTAAGTGCCGGTCCATGTTGCGTCAGTGGTAAAGGCAGTTGCTCCAGGGACGAACTTATAGGCGACCTTGAAGTAGGGGTACCCGGTATTGCCTTCCAGCACCGTGTACCCCAATGTCTTGTTTGCGTCGTCTATGAAATCCATGCGCTCCCTCACTTCATCGAAATCAGGAAACACTGCACATCATCGACACCTCAGATTCATCAGACTACTAGCAGCAGGAAATTTTTGTTCGCTGACTTGTTTATCATATGAAGTATATATGGCGAGATTATTGGATGCCAACTAGACTGTGTTTCTTGAATAATTAGTGTGCAAGATGGCTACTTGTGTGAAAAGCCTGCAAGGGAACATTTCGTACGTGAGCCGATTTTCACGGCACGGACGCTCCCAACTTCACCATGTCCCGTAAGGAACGTGGATGAAAAGAAGAATTCTGGCCAATATTTGGGTAGCAATTCGTCAAGGCGCTTGAACGCATCCCATATTGCATCCGGTGACGCAGCCAGATCAACCTCAGTGTGTGACATCGTTTTGCATGACAGAACGGCTTGCTCAAGAGTTTTGAATATGAGAACGACCAGCTGCTTGATGTGCTTAGGGCGGCCGATGTCTCCGACAGGCTCGTACGTTGCGGTCCAAACTGCCTCACAGCTGGTGTCACCCACGGGGATAAATTTTATCTCGGCGCTGTAGGAGCTATAGCGGGGATCGCCCTCCAATATGGTGACGCTGAAGGTCTTGTTAGCATCGTCGATCTTATCGAGGCGCTCCTTTATTTCTCCAACCGAGAATCCAGCAATTGCTGCAGTTACCCATCTCAACCAAATCAAACTAAAGAAATTCTTCACATGAAAAACATCTGAATAACTATTATGGATCCCTATCCAAAATTCATTACTCCACTGATACTGAAACTTACAACGTCTTCACGAAGACTCCTTTCTAAATCACACAACAATAAATTAAGAATCCCACACAGACAGAATTTTCGAGCTGTTGAAGTGCACTGGTGCATCATCAAAATCAGGGTTACAACTAATGGCTAGTCCGAAATTATAGGCCACCAAAACACTTTGATGACTAGTAGTATTAATGCAGTCAGTACAGATGGGCTATACCAGGTCCCAACTGAAGAATGCGAATGCTACCAGGCTCGCCATATCCTTCAAGAAAAAAGCTCTTTGTAAAGTAGTCCGGCCCGATTGTGGGCAAGAGCAAATTCAGATACTTGACAGCCTCCCACGTGTCATCAGCTGAGCACTGCAGGGGCTCAGTGTGCGACACTGTGTGCACCATGTTTTGCTGCTTGGCAACTCAAATCCAACCCAACCACAAGCTGCTCCTCCTCCTCCTGCTGCTGCTGCTGCTCACGAGACGAGAGCTGATTTAAGGGAATTGAGTTTGCAGCGAGCAAAGACAGTTTGTTGTTGACCAGCGGATGAGTGGAGAGAATGCCACACACACGGAGCGTGAGCGAGAGAGAGAGAACTTTGAAGGAAACTTTCGGAAATGGAATGACTTAATAGGCTTGGGAGAGGGCCGACTGGGGGAGCAGGGCTTGAGGACAAAGCTCACCTACCAGCCCACCATCCAAAAAGTCTCGTAACCCAACCCAACCCAACCCCACCAGTGCACCCATCTGGATGGATGGTGCACTGATGAGTGTATCTTTTTCGTCCCTTCCTGTCCCTGTGCTAACCACCTCGGTTAGCACAGGTTGACCTTTTTTTTCTTTTCCTCAGCCCTTTTGGTAGTTTTTTTCTTTTTTTTTGGGCGAACTCTTTTTGTTTTTTGTTTTTTGTTTTTTTTATTTTGCCTCCCCTCTCACCCCGCTCTCACTTACCTACACTTAGACTGGCTGCCTATGCACCCAAAAAAAAAAACAGCCTACTCTCTCCCGCACCTACCTGCTATCCTCTCAGCTACCTACCTACTTGCCCATCTACCTACATTCTCATCCACCCTCCGTGTATCAATGGTTGTTGTCTTTGGGCACTGCTTGAACTAGTTGCGGGTTTCAATCCTATTCAAAAAAATTAAACAAAATTAAACATCAAGACAAAGCGACCAGGAACACCAAGAAATACAAACATTCGGATAGACATGGAATAATCACAAAAACAGTGAAAACTAGAAAACCAACCCAAAAAAACAAAAAGAAAAAAAAAGACAAAAGCATAGAAACCCTAATAGCCAGGGAAAAAAAACCCAGAAAAGGAATGAGAAAAAAACATGAACAAATAAATAAAAAATAAAACAGAACTAGAAATAAAACAAAACAGGAAAGGAAAGTCAAAATTAAAGAACAAAAATGGACCAAAAAAAGGCAAAGAAATAGGGAAAATAGATTCTCAAAAATTATTATGATAACTTAAAAACACACACACAAAACAAAAAACAAAAAAACAACTAACATTAGAAACCCAAAAGAAGAATATTGAAAAAACCCAAAAAATGGGAAAAGAAAACAAGCAAGAAACAACAGAAATAACCCAATTTTTCAAAAATTACTAAAAACAGAAAATTAAAAAAGAAAAAAAGAAAAAACAAGAGAAACAACAAAACTTGGAATAAAAATTTTTAAAACCCTAATTTTTTTAAATTAAAAAAACAAGAAACAAGAAAGAAAATAGGAATAATTTTCTCTAAAATACAAAAATGAAACCAGCAATGTAACAAGAAATATAGAGCCGAAATTTTAAAGAAGTACAGAAAGCAAACAACAGAAAATGAAAAATAAGAAGAAAAACAGGAAAAGCAAGGGGGAAAAAATCCATATAAACTGAAAATTTAAAACTCTAAATACCTGCATTAAGAAAGCCAACAGAAAAAGAGGGAAAAAAAAACAGAAACAAAAATAAAAACCAACAGAAAAGTAACAAGATAGAAACAAAATTTTCAAAAGGTACAGAAATAAAAACCAGAAACTGAAAAATGCAAAACCAGAATTTTAAAAAAAATACAGGAATACATTAAAAAAATTTAAAAAGAGAAAAAAAATTGAAACCTCCAAAAAACGGCATTTAAAAACCAAGCCAAATAACAGAAAACTAAAAACCAGAAGCAAAAAAGAAATAAGAGAAATAAGTAAAACCATAAGTTTTTTTAAAATCGAAATCAAAAACTCCCACGAAAGCAACAAACCTTTGCTTCAAGCGAAAGCTCCCGATGATGGGAACAAACCTCTACTGCCATAGCAGGTTTGCAAGAGTTGGGTTGCAGAAAACCTCACTTCTTCGAATTGCTCCTCCTGTTTTTTTCTGGAACCATGTCCCGGGGTTGGGTTGGGTTTCATCTGATCCAAAAGTCTTGAAACAAGATTTTTTTGCTTGGTATGCTGATGGGTGCTTTGGTCACTCAATCCCAAGATGGTGTGTGGGCTTGACTGTACCATGTGCAACCTTAAAGCATTGTCTATTTTTTAATTTTTTGTTTTTAGATTTTCGTCTTTCCGTAGGTTAGGGAAATCTTGTTTGCTGATGTTGCAATGATGTTGTAACAATAGTTAAAATAATCTCTCACTTGTTGAAGTAATTTCTCTCATGGGTGGAAGCGATCCACCAACCTGTCCCTTCTCACTGTCTTCATCACTACAACGTCATTGTCCCTTTGCAATGTCATTATCACAACGATACTTTATATATAAAAAAAGGGTTTATTAAGATAAACTTTGGGTACCCGTGACCTTTGGACACTGTGAAGTCCCCGAAAAGTGAGGGGGGGAGGGGGGGGCCAAGAAAAAAAAGACAAAATTATCAAATATATTTGGTTGGTTTTGAGTGTGTAGTCAAAGATATAGAAGCCTTCTATCTTGGGGAGCTTCTATAGTTTCATTTTTTTGTGTGATGGGCCAATCAAATTGGTTCATTGTGAAAAGAAAAACAACAAAATTGGGAGGCACCTCATCTAATTAACAAAAGAGGTGAATAGCTAGGGTGTTCTTAGGAATGTCATAGTGTGATTCATATTAATTACATCATGGGTGCCCTCACAACTTTTTTACTTATTTTAATGGAGCCATATTGATTGGCCCACTTGCAATTGTTTTGGAACTTTGGGGCATGCCCCCAATAGAAATGGCGGCCTGAACAGGGACATTATGCAGTCGTTGCAAATGATGTTCCATGAATGTAACCCCTATGCCAGCATCTACCAAACGGCCACGGAACAACTCCAAGGCGGGGCTGTTGAGCTAAGTTTTCGTTTGTTGAATGATCGTCGCACTGATTTGCAATGTTATAATGCGCCAACTGCTGACGAAGTTGGTGCATTGATGGTTGGGGGCGATGTGGATGAAGTAAACGCACGCGACATTATCATTCGTTCGACTAATGGCTATTTTCAGCGGTCTCTCCCCTACACAGTGCATATGCGCCACTGCACTACGTCCTTCTCTTCCCAGATGGACGCAACGGATGGCATGACGGCATCTCATTGAATGGATTTCAATGGGATGGCTCTAGGTTCATCCAAGATGACGCGAATGCAGTAGGTGGTAAATGCGATTCCGCACATGTCACCATGCTTCAGTTTTACGCATACATACTACAACATCGCATCAACGAGGAATGGATTATGCGAGTCAGAAGGCTTTTACAACAATTCATTGTTGACGCATATGCATGTACTCAACAAAACCGCTTGAAGTTTATTCGGGAAAACCAGCGACAATTACGTTGTGACCTATACAATGGTCTTCAAGATGCATTAAATGCTGGCGACGTTTTTGGGGATGACATCGGGCAAAAGATGATTTTTCTGTCGTCATTCCAGGGCGGTGAACGTGCCATGGGCCAATTGTACTAGGATGCCATGGCCAGGGTCCGCAAATTTGGTAAGCCGAACCTTTTTGTCACATTTACCTATAATCCTAAATGGAAAGAGATTACAGATGCACTTCTCCCGGGGCAAACTGCCAAGGATCGCCCTGATTTAGTAACTCGCGTTTTTAATTTGAAACTTGATGCCCTTTTGAAGGACATTAAAGACGGTGTTCTTGGCAATGTGATTGCTAAAATTTGGGTCATCGAGTTTCAAAAAAGAGGCTTGCCCCACGCGCACATTTTGTTCATTTTAGATGAAGTGTCGAAATTGCGCACCGCTGAGGACTACGATTCGATGGTATCGGCCGAGATTCCGGACCCAATATGCCATCCTAAAGCGTATGAGACGGTCACTTCGTGCATGGTGCATGGGCCATGTGGTCGAGATTTTTTCAACGCATAATGCACGGAGCAAGGAAAGTGCAAGAAAAGGTACCCGCGTTCCTTTAGCGAAGAAACGCGTTGTGATGTTGACGGGTACCCCGAGTATCGGCGTCGTTAAACCCACATTTTTGTAGATCCAAAGACGCAACCTGTGGTGGATAACTAGTGGATTGTCCCGTATAACCTTCACTTGGCAACCAAGTACCACGCGCACATCAACGTGGAGATATGTTCGTTCATATCTGCCGTCAAGTACCTTTACAAGTATGTGTACAAGGGACTTGACCGTGCTACTACCGTTGTCGAAAGGCGAGCGAATATGCATGGCCAGGATAACAACGTGCAGGCGATCGTTGCTAATGGTGAGTGGCAAAACCGCGATGAAATTAAAGCATACCTTGAAGGATGTTATGTCTCTACTTCCGAGGCATCATGGCGTCTTTTCTCTTTTAGAATGCATGACGGGACACTGTTTGTCACACGCCTTGTTGTGCACGAGCCTGGAATGCATATGGTCGTGTACAATGATAATGCCAGTATTTTTGAAACTGTTAATAGCGAGCAAAACCAAAAAACAACGCTCACTGAATACTTCCAAGCCAATATTAATTACCCCTTGGCTAAAGAAGTCAAGTACATGGATTTTCCTTCCGTGTTTACATGGACCAATGGGACAAAAAAATGGACCATCCGGCAAAGAGGGTGTTGTGTCGGGCGCCTTTATTTCGTCAGTCCTTCCGTTGGCGAACATTATTTCTTGCGTACATTGTTAACGAAGGTCAAAGGTGTTGTTTCTTTTGAAGCTCTTTGCACAATTAATGGTGTTGTCCATGACACATTCAAATTAGCATGCATTGCACTTGGTTTGTATGACTCAGATGACAAGTGGAATGCTTGCTTGGAAGAAGCAGTTAGCATGCGAACAGGTGCGCAATTACGGTCTTTATTTGTGACCATCTTGGCCTTTGGCCTTCCAAGTGAGCCGTGCATGCTCTGGGACAAATACAAGGAACACATTTGCGATGATTACAAGGTAGCATTGCAACGTCACAGTATAGTGGAATCGTCCATTGAACAAATTGAGAGTTGGGCACTGCATTCCTTACGGGATGCGCTTGCCAAATTTAGCAAAACTCTCGAGGATTTTGGCCTTCCTACCCCATCTGTTGCCTTTTATCGGTTAGAGACCAATCGCCTGCTTGAGGTGGAGCGCGATTACAATGTCGAGGTCTTGCAAGCCGAGGTGGTTATGGCAATTGAGAGCCTCAATGATGGGCAACGTGCAGCCTACAATGGTGTAATCGATGCATATGCTGCCCATCACACTAAAGTCATTTTTATCGATGGCCCTGGTGGAACGGGTAAGACCTACATCGAAAACTTGATTTTGAACGTTGTGCATTCGTGTGGCGATATTGTCGCAACCCTAACTTGGCCAAGTGTGGGGGTGAAGCCCAACACTTGGAAAAGTTGGGGATTTGGAGTCCTCCGGGACTCCCGAAGGTTCAGAGCTCGACAGCAGGACCCAAAACACCTCGCATTGGGGTGTTCTTGGTGTCATTGGAAAGGTCTTGAAGCGTAGATATCGAAAATGCCCTCGCCTTGGGCATTTGGACATCTGTCGCCCAAGTTATGGGCAAAAGAAGGGCCGGGAGTCAAACTGGCAGTTTGACTCCCGACCACTAAACGTCGGGAATCGACCTCTTCCCGAAGTCCGAATTGGGAGTGC
>Ga0209208_10011896_pt1 | contig 11099 bp, 10 predicted proteins | sample S1TSphfallax_3_FD_187694 | JGI IMG/M metagenome (GOLD analysis project Ga0209208, IMG submission 187694) | Host-associated microbial communities from peat moss isolated from Minnesota, USA - S1T2_Fd - Sphagnum fallax MG (SPAdes) (version 2) | ecosystem: Host-associated > Plants > Peat moss >... | reverse complement strand
AAACCAGCCCCCATGATTGCACTAGTTGGCCATTTTGTCCATAGGATGGGCTAGATGATTCGCCTCTTTTTCAATCACCTATTTACTTTATGTTAACCAACATTCTACCACAGTCAATCTTTTTTGGATGTTGACCTTTGTCCATTTTTTTTTCATTGCCATTTTTTTCTCAACCCTAACCTCCATACTACCCACCCACCTAGCTACTATATTGACCTAAATCTTAGCCCTACCTACTAACTAAAAATTAATCCTTTACTTACCTTGGCAAAACTCTTATCTCCTCTTGGCTAAACTTCTATCTTTTGGCAAAACCTATATATTTTGTTGATTAAAATTTTATCTCTTAGCTAAACCCATATATTTTATTGGCTAACTTTTATTTCTTTGCTAAACTTATATTTTTTCTTAACTAAACTTCTATCTCTTAGCTAAACCTATATATCTTACTAGCTAACTTTTATTTTTTGCTTAAACCTATATTTCTTATTGGCTAAACTTCTATCTCTTGGTTAAACCTATATTTCTTCTTGGTTAAACTACTATTTCTTGGCTAAACTTATATATCTTACTGGTTAAACTTGTATCTTTTGGTTATACCTATATATTTTTTGGTTAAACTTATATTTCTTGATTGAACTTATATCCCTTGGCAAAACCTATATATCTTCTTAGTTAAAATTATTTTTCTTAATTAAACCTATATTCTTTCTTGGTTAAATTTGTATAATTTGGCTAAACCTATATTTCTTTTTAGCTAAACTTTTATGTCTTGGTAAACTTCATATATCTTATTGGTTAAACTTCTACCTAATTCCTACTCTAGAAATTAACCAAAAAAGTAGATACATTTTTTAGTGTTGCCATTTTAATTATTTGCAAAACATCTACATATTGGCAAAACCCACCTACCCACACATCATTATACCTACATATGCACTTGCAAATTATGGACTTCAATGACAAAAATATAATGTAAAATGTGGGTATTGCAATTGTGAATTTTTTTGTAGCGCAGTCCTCTACCTCCACTTTGGACCATTTAATGCAAGATGTACTTGGTTTATTTAAATAATAAGCTTAATAAATATAGAGTTAAAAAGACATCAAACATCTATGAATATTTGCACAATTTTTAGTACTAATCAAATCAATCCTAGGTTGGATTTTGGGGGGGAAATTTGGCCAAATTTTCACATACAAATACTTACAACAAGATGCATTTTATCTCTTTTGAAGGTGAATGAAGAAAGTCTGAAGTTGAAGTGACCACACTAAAGGTAAGAGAATAAACTCTTATTTCATTAAAAAAAAAAATTCTTTTCATTGTGTTTCAATTTTAATTCATCACTCACTCCTAAAAGATTATTTTGTATGGCATTTGTATATGTTTATATAGTTATTAATTTTTGTGACATTTATCGTTTAAATTGTTTAGGTTTTTATATTTTTTTGGGGGGTAATTAGTTTTAAACTCTAAGGCTAATGTTTCCATTCATTATAATTTTTAATTGATTAACTTTAAAATTCAAAATATAGTTGTTATAAATGTTTTTGGTATTCCATTTGTAGTTCTGTTTGTATAATCATTAGGTTGAGAGCATTTATCATTAGGATTATTGAGGGTTTTAAGTTTAAAGTTTAATGAAATGTGTGTTGATTTATTTAGGTTGTGTTTTCAAATCAAGATATAATTCCTTTGAATGTGATATCATCTTTTAACATCAACGGTATGCTATTTTTTCTTAATCATTTTTTTAATTTTTTATTGTTTTGTTCTTAATTTAAGGAAATCAATTTCCCTAGATGGTTTTAATACGGTCATCAAATTCCACTAAGATGTTCCATGTTTGATATATGGATTTAGCATTTTGGCCTCCCAAAGATAGTGTGGATTTAGGGTCATAATGCCAATATTACATTTTGCCACCCATATATAGTGTGCATATTTAAATTGTTATGCAAGTATTGCATTTTCCTCTCCCATATATGATGTGGATTATGGTCATAACGTGAGTATTGCAATTTGCCCCCACATACAATGTGCATCTTTAAAAAATCATGTAGGTATTCCATTTAGGGCTCCCACATATAGTGTGGATTAAGGTCATAATGTAAGTATTGCATTTTCCCCCCATATACAGTGTGCATCTTTAAAAAGTCATGTAGGTATTGCATTTAAGGCTCCCACATATAGTGTGGATTAAGGTCATAATGTGGATATTGTAGTTCTCCCCCATATACAACGTGCATCTTTAAATTGTCATGGAGGTATTGCATTTTTTTTTCCATAAATAGTGTAGTTTGTTAACTATCATGTGGGCATTACATTTATATTATCCATAGATAATATGGATTTAAAATTTACAATTATGGCCATAAACCATATCATATGTTCTCCATACTTAGCATTTAAAGTATTATGTGCATGATTATATAGGGTTTAGATGAGGGATACAAATTAAGTACTTAAAACATGTACATTTGCATTAGTATTCAATATGATAATTAACATGTAATTCAACACATTGCAAATATAAAATTTTGGACATCAATATCAATTTATTGTTTTTTCTTGTACAATCAACTTAAGACATAGTTTCAATCATGGGTCGTGCTTCAAAATCTCAATATATTGAGATTCCAAACCCAAAGAAATCACCTTTTAATAACATGGATTTGGTGTGGAAAAAAAGATGTTTGACATGGAGGGGCACATATAATCGAGGTTGAATGTGCATACATCCCACATGCACGAATCTCAAAAAATTTAAACGATGAATGAAGCCATGAAGACTCCTTGATGGAGTGGAACATTTATAAGTAGGTACCTCCACAAGAAAATGTAAAAATGTTAAAAATCCAAAACCACCTCGGCCATATTTGGTATGATGTTTTATTATTCATTTTTGTTATATGGAACTTGTTTTTAAACTTCATATTGTACCAAACTTTAAGTCTTAAATTGATTTCACATTTTGTAGGTATGCATGTGGGCATGGGCCGAAAAAAATTGTGGAGACCCAAATCACCATCGATCCATTAAACGGGGTTGATTAGCTCAATTTTCAATAAAGCGATTGTACACATACCTAAGGTGGCAGAAATAATCTTTTACCATCAACCTCATACGCGAATCAATGGTGAGCTTGCACATGGCAAATGACCTTGATTCCATTGGGCAATCATATTTATTTGCTCCACGAATGTCACAAGCCTTCAAGGACCACATTCGGACCCATTTGGGTTTAGGTTACACCGTCAAGCAAATATATGATAAACATAAGGCAATATGGTGGGCTAGAATCAATGCAGGAGAAATGATGACAAGGGATGATTTCATTAGATAACAAGACATTGTTTACTTGGATTGCAAACACTAAAAAAGGAGTTGACATTTACACTAAAATCCAGCCATTTCCCTTTGCACATGGGCATTTTGTCTTCCAAATGATGTGTTTTATTTTCAAAATGCAAGTGAGGATAATGGGATTCATGTCCCATTCACAATAGGGATACAAACCCCATTTCAATTGCAAGTCGTGGTTTCATTAGTTGATAATGGGGTAATTTCAATGGATGCCATCTTTAGCACAATGATATGAAATTTCATTTGTTCACATTGATGGTGTTTAATGCACATCGCACTAGAGTGTCGATTGCATGTATCATTACAAGTCGCCAAACATGTGATGATTTCGTGGAATGGCTAACTGTTTTGAAAACAAAGTTTTTAAGGAAGAACCCTAAATGGAAACCTTCATGTTTCATTATTGATGATGTTCCACACGAATTACAAGCATTGCAATGAGTTTTATTTTCATTTTACCTTTTTTTGAACTTTTATGTACATGCAACCATTTCAAAAACTTATCCCACATTCCCCATTTTAAATAATGTTATTAGTGAAATGATAATTATTTATTATGCATGGTTAGGATTGTGTGGGGGCAATGATCGAGTACCCATTTACCTTTGCACGTGGCACGTCTTAAAGGTTTGGTGCTTACGTTCAATGGAAAAATCAAAAACAATGAAATGCAACGTGCAGTATTGGATGACCTTCACACCGTCATGTACATGCCCATTGAATCAAGTGAAAGCATTGAAGCCTTCATGACTCGTGGGAGAAACAAGATCATTCAAAGTTTCACCCAACATTTATCCGATGATTCATGGACTCGATATTTCTAAGTTGGTACGTAAATTAACTCTCAAACCATTATTGTTGTTGCACCATGTTGTGCATATCCAAAATTATTCATTATTTGAATTAAGGTAAAAACACCAATGGTGGACTTAATAATCCCATGTGGGCACTAAATGCAATACCCACATTAAGACCTTAATCCACACTATATGTGGGAGCATTAAATGTAATACTTGCATGACAATTTAAATATGCACATTATATGTGGGGGCAAAGTGCAATATTCACATTATGACCCTAATCCACACTATATGTGGGAGCCCTAAATGCAATACCTACATGACTTTTTAAATATGCACATTGTATATGGGGGAAAAATGCAATACCCACATTATGACCCTAATCCATATTATATATGGTAGAAGGAAATGCAATACATGCACAATAATTTATGGATCCACATTGTATGTTGTTGTAAATTTGTGGATGGTGGGGCTTTGACGAGTGCCACATTCAAACCAAGACACACAAACATCAATTGAATCTTTCCATGGGGCATTGAAACGTTGGTTTTCTTTGGAAATAAAAGGGTTTTGAGGTCGACGAATTGATTAGTTAGTGTGGAGATTCACGACAACAGTTGCAAGACACTACATGCACATAGCTAAAATGAAGAAACACAAGTTCATAAGAAATAAGGTTGTGGAACGCATTGTGAAAACGAGCGTTGAAAAGGCCACATTGATCCCTCACACCAATGTCACCCATGGGATAGATGATTTGAATGAAAATGGCCATGCATGGATGGTACAAAGCCAATAACATCCGAATATGACATATAAGGTTCCATTTCCCTCACCAAGTATGCTTGTTACACATGTGAATGGGCATTGCATGGAAACTTGTGTAAACATCAAATTGCAATTTTTCTTACATGTATCGATCTCACTAAATAAAATATCATCAATAGTGTGGGACATGGTATGGATCTAATTGTGGAGGTTTTGTTGCCATGTTTACGGACCCTACCTATTTGCACATTTATGACAATGAATTTGATGATGAAGAGGCCAATGAAGATCACTCTGAAAAACCATGGGTTGTTGATATGTGTGAGCTTATGAGACCAGATGATACCTCCCCCAATGTGGAAAAAGAGAAAGACCACAACCAACCTTCAAGTTCATCCACCTCCATGGAAAAAATGCTTGCTCAAATGGGTGACATAATGCAAGAAATTATCAATGAAGTGAAAGAAGGTGGGGTTCAACTCATAGACCACACCACATCATTGTTGCATGTTATTGCAACAAATGTATGAGGTATTCGCCTTTCCAAGGTGAATGAAGTCATGCATCCTAGCATGGTATTTCATTACGTCAATGATGGACTTGGTAATTTAGTGCATTGGATGAAAGATTGGCATGAGACGATGTTAGAACATGGAAATATTCATAAGAAGAGGGCTTGTGAGTAAAAAAAACACAAATTTGTTTGTACCTATCCCCCATTTTAATTTTCCATTATTAAAATGTGTATCATATTACAATTGTGTCAAATAATATATTATTTATGTGTTGATGCGTTGATTTTTGTATTAGTGAACATTAGGGCTTGAAAGTTAAAGTTACATTATTAAGGCTATATAAGACAAATCTTCTAAAATTCCCAAACAAGAATATTTCACTCAAACATTATGTAGAGGTGGGTATTGTAAGTCAATTGTGCAATAATCACTAGGTCAATATGTGGGTAATGTTTACCCATCATGTTTCTTGTGGCATTTAATTGGTATTGCATGTAGGTATTGTAAAGTTTAAGGTATATCATAGTTAAAGGTTAACGAACACTAACACAAGTATTGTATATAATTTCATATCTTTCATGGGTATTAATTATGTTAGATGAAGGTATTGTGCATTCCCTACTCCTTCCAGAGGGGGATTTGACCACTTAATGTGGGTATAGTCCTATTTTTTTCATTAGAATGATGATTTTATTTAGTTATAAATATCATTTGGATCTTTTTTATTGCATTCGGTCCATTAAATGTAAGTATTGTGCTTGGTGAACAAGATCCCCTTAAGTATACCTAGATTATGAAGGACTAAGTTTTTGCAATACATGTATAATAAATTTTTATTAACCAAAAGGGGGCTTTTGGTGAGGGTACACAATATAATTTTATGTAGGTATAATGATAAACTTACTATGGTAAATTGGTAATATTACATTATAGTAATAAAGGAAAAATTACCTTAATGATCACCTTGACACTCGCGATAAACAATGTAGGTATTGCATTTGGTAAACAAGATGATCTTACGTAACCTTAGATGATGAGGGAATAGGTTTTTGCATTATGAAACCAAGGGGGGTTACATAACATAGATTTACCTAGGTATTGCAATTTGAGATTTAACATAGGGTGATAAGGTGCGGTATTAAAATTTTAACCCTCATCATGTAGACATTATAACCTAATGCATGCATAGGTTTGAATTTGAAAAATTAAACAAACCTATATAATGAAGCTTAAAATGTTGAGTTAAAACATTTCTATGTAACAAAAAATCCTTACATTGACCTTAAATTAAATAAACACAAAAATAATTAGTTGCATAACTTTAATGGTGGAATTTAACAATGTTTTTAGAACTAAGTGTTGAACCTAAGTTTGGAATTATTCTTGCATAACCCTCAATTGTGTACAAATTATCAACTTATGTTTTAGACCTAATGTGGGGGGGGGGGGCAACTAGTGGGAAGGTTGTTTTTATCATTCATACCTTTGTCATGGAGTCACCTTCATTCTCTTATCCCTTAATGAAAAAGAAAAGAAAAATAGGGAACTTCATTAGATATATGTGTGTATGTGAATACATAAATTCACTTGAAAAATATTCCATGAAAATAATATAAATGTTAGGGAAAAGGTTATTTTAAAACAATTAATGACAAAAAATTGGGCTTAATTTCCCTAAACCTAATGTCCCCCCTATTCATTTGAAACATATATTAGGCAAAAGTTTAGATTACAACAATGGAACATGAACATGAGTTGGTTGACATGTGGGTATTGCAATTTGAAACACTTTATGGAAAACCCAACCATAAACAAGAGAAGATAATTTTTTTGCAATACATGCATAGACAAACTAATTTATGCACCAAAGGGTCCTTTCATGAAAACGGGCAATGTAATTATATAAAAATATTATATTACATTTTTCGTTAAAATTATTGTGCAAGTATTTCATGATAAAGATAATGAAACTATTGCTTAAATGTTCTAACATGGCCACAGAATGTGCTAACCCTATTAGATTAAGGCATTGCTCATTTGGTTTATAGTAAATGTGATCCATTTGTAATGGATGGGGGTGTTGTGTGCAAAATGGCATAAGATTAAGATTAACCCAAAATCTACAAATCCCAAAATTAGAGGTCAAAATTAAAACAAGTGGATTGATACAAAAATGTTCAAGTAACCACACTACAAAAAGGATGGTGACAAAAAATTATCATGTTAAGTTAATCTATAATGGTTCGATACAAAATGGTGCATACGTGCACTAAAGCTATATCTATAATTATTTCTTTGAAGAGGATGAACTAGAAGGAATGCCCATATTGGTGCGATATTTTGTTGTAGCTTCTACATCTTTGGTTGCATGGTGATGAATAAATAGTTGACGATGCTTAAGTGCAAGTCAAATTGCATTTGCAACAAAAGCCTCCTTTGTTGTGCCCCGAAGCCTAACACAAGAAAATAAAAAAACAAATTACATTCCAATGTTAAAATGCAAACAATGTTTTTTTATTTTAAAAAAAATGGAAATATACCGGCCATGTATGATTTCAGAATCATGATACTTGGATATTGCATCCATTTCTTTGATTCGGTTGCATTTATTGGACTCCAATGTCCAATTCCAGGCGCCCCATGCAAGTTTCAAAGGTTTTGTGTAAACAACTCTACTTGCATGAATTGTCTCAACAAGGTTTTTGTCGTTTTCAAGGCATGCCCATGCACTTTGTGGGATGAACCCCACCCCCCATGCGAGAATCCCAATGATGCCCAACAAGATCTCGAAAGCTAAACATACCAACAAAGGCCGTTTGAATTGTTCCATTTGTTACGATTGGGCTTGGAGTTTATCCCATTCTAACTTTGCTTTCTTTTTCACTTTATTGAGAGCTTTCTTTTCATTCCGCTTTTGCCTTGCGTGCGGGTTGCTCAAAATTTGAGCATTCATAGCATGGTGATTTTGTTGCCTTGGTCCCCCAACATGAGTAAAAGGACGGCCATATTTGCCTAGCTCCATGTGAAGCCTGTGTTTGTTGTCCAAATGTGATGAAGTAGCCATTTAGTCGCATAAGCATTGGTGCATCCATTGATCTTGCACTTCCACTTTGACCTTTCGTGCACCCAATCTACATCTTCCATTGTATGATTTGGTGGTACTTCTATTTGATCATTTTCACGTGAAGCCACCGAAGCCCCCCTACAAGAACAACATTCTAAATCAAACCATAAAATAATCCTTTAAAATGATGAAAATATTGCAAACAAGCTAATAATAAAAAGTTACAAAATATGAAGGTATTGCAAATAAACTAATAAGAGAACTCTAAAAATATGAAGGTGTTACAAAATAACAAATAAACATTAAATACAAGGAGGGCATTGCAAATAGGCTAGCAATTAAAACCTTCAAACAATGAAGATATTGCTTGGAAAAATTTGGGCAAAAAAATACCCCATCCCCATCCTCAAATAGAGAATGAAGATGGGGTTTAGGGTTTGGATTGGGATTTTTTATTTGTATTATGTTACATTGCACTATTTTGAACCCTATCATGTGAAATGTATCATCCATCACAACAATTTTACTTTCAAAAATAGGAGTGGGATTAAGGTTTACCTTCAAAAGTAGTAGTATAGATGATAAATTTTTGTTCCACTTCAATTTCCTTTTCATTTGCTACAACGTTCATTTGTTGATTATCAGTAGTCATCTTTCCTTGGTGTTTAAGTTTCTTCCAAGGATGTGCCATCTAACAACAAAAACACTCAAATCCTTAAACAACAATCAATCCAAAAATGAAAAACAAAAGCTTGAATCTCCCCAACAATAACGATTACCACCATTACCTAAGAACTTCAAGCTCCTTTAAATAAACAATTACAAATAACATATAAAAAGGGATAGTAATTTATTTTTTCCAACTTTAAAAGTTTTTTTATTTAAATTAATTAATATAATCTAATTATAAAATTATTGTAACTATATTTTACTAAAAGCCACTAGAACATGTGCCATAAAGAACACCTATCCTCCTAAAATTCTCAAGAATTTCCACAACAAATCATATGAAAATAAGCAAAAAATTTCAATGATCACCATAACATAATGGGCAAATACATTTTGCAAATCATAGTAGAAAAAAAAGATAGGAATAGTCCAAGCATAATATTGTGAGCTTGTGCAAGCAATGCAAGAACTCAAGGCAATGTGGCCTCACCACAAAGCAGTAATTACAATGAGAACACATGAGGCAACATGGCCTCACCACATGCCAATATTTTTGAAAAAAGCTCAAGGCCTCCTCAAAAACAAGAGTGAATTGTTTAGTGTATTGCATGCACCCATTTACAAAGTCATTAGTTCAAGTATTTTCAAAATCTTTGAAATTTTGAAATTTGTCAAATGTACTATGCCCATTTACAAATTGAATAAAATGAATTTCCAACACACACAAGAAACTTTAACCAACATCACTGTTATGGTTCCTTTTGGTCAGGAGCTTGTCCAAATGTTGTATACCACATAGCCCCTTTCTTCCTTACCTTTGCATTTGTTAGGGGGTGGTGACATCCCCACGTACAAGAAGGGGTACATTAATGATGCATCGGGTGGTGATGCAACCAATGAATTCACAGTCGAGAAAAAACCCAGTAGATGCCAATGAGCTGGGAGCCTCCCAATTGGTCGTCATTTTTTCCATTTGAGGAAAAAAAACCAAGAGACAACGATGAGTAAGGAGGCTTGTTGTCATCTTCTACATTTGAGAAACTAGCTAAGAAATGACGACAAGCTTTCCAACCCATCGTCATTTACTACACTTGATAGAAAAAAAAACAAATAAATGATGATGAGCCAAGGAAGTTCGCCATCATTTGCTACACCTAAGAAAAAAAACAAAGAAATGACCATGAGCCAAGGAGGCTTGTCATCATCTATATTGTGCCCATTTACAAACTGTATAAACGCACAAAAAAATCTAACCAACATCACTAGTGTGGTTTTTTTGGCCAAAAGCCTATCCAAATGATGTATACCTCACTACCCATTTCCTCCTTACCTTTGCATTTGTTAGGGGGTGCTGACATCCCCACGTATGGGAAGGTACATCAGGTGGTGATGCAGTTGGTGAGATCATAAAAACCCATGAGACGCATCAAGTGGTGATGTAGTTAGTGAGATCACAAAAACCCAGGAGACGCATCAGGTGGTGATGCAGTTAGTGAGATCACAAAAACCTAGGAGACGCATGAGGCGGTGATGCAGTTAGTGAGATCACAAAAACCTAGGAGACGCATTAGGTGGTGATGCAGTTAGTGAGATCACAAAAACCCAAGAGATGCATCAAGTGGTGATGCAGTTAGTGAGATCACAAAAACCTAGGAGAAGCATCAGGTGGTGATGTAGTTAATGAGATAAAAAAAACCCAAGAGATGCATAAGGTGGCGATGCAGTTAGTGAACTTACAGTTGAGAAAAAACCCAATAGATGATGCATTAGGTGGTGATGTAGTCAGTGAACTCACAGTTGAGAAAAAACCCAAGAGATGATGCATTAGGTGGTGATGTAGTCAGTGAACTCACAATTGAGAAAAAACCCAAGAGATGATGCATTAGGTGGTGATGTAGTCAGTGAACTCA
>Ga0209208_10011895_pt1 | contig 11099 bp, 6 predicted proteins | sample S1TSphfallax_3_FD_187694 | JGI IMG/M metagenome (GOLD analysis project Ga0209208, IMG submission 187694) | Host-associated microbial communities from peat moss isolated from Minnesota, USA - S1T2_Fd - Sphagnum fallax MG (SPAdes) (version 2) | ecosystem: Host-associated > Plants > Peat moss >... | reverse complement strand
TTTTTTTTTTTTTTTTTTGGTTTTTTTTTTTTGGAAGTTTGTTGTGTCTATGTTTATATTTCATGATTATATATATATGTTATGGCTTTTATGTCTCTTGAAAATTTGTTGTTTGTGTTTGATGTTTATGTGTTTATGTTTAGGGTATGTTGAAATCGATGTGTAGTAGCTAGCTCATTCATCTTGTGTCTTATGTGTTGTATGATACTATCACTATGAGAAAAAGGAATGATTTGCAACTCATTGCAAGTCAATGTATTTTTATGAACATGAGTGTTATCGGTCAAGTTCCATGAATTACAATAGATGCAACTCATCGTATGTGAATTTGTATAGATGTATGCAACTTAATTACAACTATATAGGAACAACTAGTGTATAATTCAAATACAACTAATTTACAACTACAATGATTTCAAATTATGACACATTTTGCAGTTGAAAATTGCCACGTGGCATATTAATTGAGTTTTGATATATATAAGTAGCAAGGTGGGTAGATACATGGGCATAAGTAGGTAAGACATACCTACATACCTAGGTTACATACCTATTTACCTACTTAGGTAAACAAGTAAATAGGAAGGTAAAAATGTAAAAAAGCTAAAGAATAAGCATGTAAATATTTTTATTTTATGTTTTGTCTTTATGGTTAATCTTTTTTTAATTCATCCCAAATTTACACATCTATTTTGATGTGAACACATAAGAAATGAGATTTTCTTTATATACTTTGTGAGATGTGATTCATAGACAAAACATATGGGTTAAATCTTTTAGTTCCACATTAATTGCAAATTGGGTTGCAACTTTTAAAAATAAATTCCATGTTCATTGTGTTGGTTTTTAATTTTGTAAATTGTACAGCTTAATAGGTAATTATCTAATAATTATATATGTGAATTGATTATCAATAATTAATTCTTTCAAATAGTAATTTTCATTGATTTTTTGAATTAATAAATTAGTTAGTTATCAGATATTTAAATCAGATAATTAATTATTTGAGTTTTAAAATTGAAAAAAATCTGAATTCAGATAATTAGTCATTTATCATCTGAATTTTATTTTTTAATTACTTATTTAAATTTACAAATAACTAGTTATCAGAAATAAAAATAATTAATTCAGACTAAATAGCTAATTATTTAGCCTAATTGATTAGTTCATACTAATTGAATAAATTTCATATCAATGAATTTGGGTAGAAGACATAATTATCAAATAGTTAATTATCTTAATTTTTGAATTGATGATTAATTACTTGAACTAAATATTTATATGAATATTTATATATTTTTAAATAGTGATTTATTTAATTATTAATAAATAAAATAATTGATTAAATTAACAAACAAATTTTCTAAATTAGACTAGTTAATTCATATTAAATGTTGATTATTTAGTATAATTAATTAGATCAAAGTACTTAAGTGATCTAAATATTAATTAATATGTAATAGCTAACAAATTATTGAAAAACGAATTCATTATTAAATATTAAGGTCTAGATATGATTTTTTTAGTTATTGATTCATTAATAGTTGAACATTAGTCACAAAATAGTGAAAAAACAATACTTGTTTAGTGTCCACATAGTGGCATAACTAATTTTCTAAATGGAAATCATAGATGATAATTAGTTGCAAATGTCATTTTTACTAGGTGGTGAAAATGCATACACATGGCACAATCATATGTGTTGATGTTGTACACTAGTTGCAACCTAATTGATGATTGAATGTTATATTTACACTAATTGTAATGTAATTGCAACACACATTTAAAGTGCAACTTGTGAAAAAATCAAACATGATTGACTATGCATGTATGTACAATGCATACATTACACCTTATAGGTGTCCCATTTGCAACTACATTACAACTCCTTAATTTTCTAACATGGCATTTTATTTATTAATTGCATGTATTTCCATACTCTAGTTGTACTATAATTGTACATTTTAGGGCTATAGTTGAAGGGCAGTGTGGTTCTAATGGACATGTTTTTTCATAATGTATGTGTTTTTAAAGTCAATTATGCGTTTTGTGCTCTTGTGTTTCCAATCTACAGGTTGATGGTAGTTTTTACGGATGTAACATGTGATTTGAAAGCCAAATGGATGGTGGAACAAAGGAGGATTTCTTAAAATTGATAACCACAAATATGACCAAAAAAATTCATTTTGATTCACCACTTAGTAATATTTTGAAGGGATTTTAGTTGTAAGTAATAGTTGTTTAGTTGTAAAACTTTCAAAAATCATCCATGACCTTTTTAAGGTTTTTTTTTTTTTCTTGAAATTGTGTTATCTACCTCACAAATGCAAAAACTTGGGTTGTGCAATTGTTATAAACCACGAGCTTATAATGGTGTGTTTTTTTTTGTTTTGTGTTCTGCATAACATATACATATTTTATAAAAAAAAAATTTCACCGATCTTTATATATATATTTCAATGAAAAACATTAATGTGGGTATATGTTAAAATTCAACTATTATGATTACAAATGCCAAAAGATGTAAATTGACCATTATGATTATGCATATTTCATATATTTTCATGGCTAATTAATGTTGGGAACTTGATTAAGTATTGAAGGATGTGCATCATAATAATATATATTGTAACTGGGGGTTGTTTGCTAAACAAGGGAATTAAACAAACCAACCAAAGAACCCATCATCAAACATCAAGGTGCTAATGATATTTGGCCATTTTTACTTTTACTTTTATTTTATTTTATAAAATTTTCTTCTGATTTCATTCATTTCCTCCTTAATATATCCATATCAATATGTAAAATAGGTTTATTTTCATGATCCAAAACATATTTTGTGAACACAATTTCACATAAAATTATTTCCACATTAAAGTCATTTGTGTTTTTATTTCACCATCCATGTAAGAAATATTTTTGTAAGGTCGTCAAATATGAAATATGAACGTGGTTTTTTTTTGTGCAAATATCAATGAATTTCATAGCCCACATGAGATTAACCAATTACTTGTTTTCCTTTTAAATTGAATTGGAAACTAGGGAATTGTTTAATTCATTGAGGATGAGCTTGAAGAAAAAGATATGCCACTAATTGTTTAATTTTTCTTTCAACAAATATGCATGAATGAAGACATGGCCTACATCTTCATTGAATATTTTTTTAAAAAATTGTCATGGATGCATAAATAACATTTTGTTCATTAACAATTTTATGATTACATTTATGACATAACTTTGAATATGTATGATTTAGTTCAATTTTTGTACCTAGACCTCATTAACACATAAGTTTACATGTCAAGAATAGGAAGATAGGATGGATTGGTGCATAACTTGTTTGGAGTTGAATGTTTATTTATAAATAGTTTTCCCTTAATTTGGAAAGAAAAAGGTTTTCACCTATGATTGTTAATGGGAGATAAGTCTTGTCATTTTTATTAGTTGATCATGTTATGGTCTTCTAAATGATTCGTCTTTATAGTTTTGCAACATTCATTAAAACATGATGTTTGTTTGATAAAACTAATGGACAAATGAAGTAATGAATTTTGAGAAGACATGAGAAGAACCAAAATAAATTCCTTAATGGAAACAAAACCACACTCAATCCCTTACTAGTATACCCTAAGGGGAAAATATTAGAATTGTTTTGAAATATAGATGATGGTTTGCCCATAACATTGGTATATGCATTTGTATCCAAGAACCTAATAAACTGATATGACTTGGGGGCATTTCCAACCTCATTCTAATCATAATAATGCATTGTTGGAAGACAAATTGAGATTGATAAATATATCCACCAAATTAGTATAAACCTTCAAAAAATGTTTAATACCAATATCAACTAGTTGTGCCTTCAATATTAAATCAACATTGGAAAGTTACCAACCATTTCAAAATAAGGAAAGTCATTCAATTTACGCTAAAGGATAATTTCCATGTTTATTTAAAATTTACAATTATATCAAACAATCCTTAACATCAAGGGAATTGTAAATAACAAAGTATTGTGAATAAGATCCATAGTTCTAGTTGTAACACACCATTCAACTTTTTGTAGGAATTGTGCATTATCTTTCAAGTGAAAAGTATTTTGCTAATGTTTGCTTAAGAAAAATGTTTTCTACAATTTTCACTAAAAAAAAATAATTATCACAATTTGCAAAATTTGGCAAGGGTAGAAAAGGCACAATAAGCTTCATTGACCAAGTATCAAACTAGGTTGGACTCTCATAACAACATATACATAGTATTTAACACATTATTTTTTAGTAAACGATAACTTAGTTATGGCGAAACATTGTAAAAGGTGTTAGTTTTTTTGTTATTACAATCTCACCATGACAAAGAAATTTAACATGTTTAATGTGAAATTTATGGTGTTTGCTTCCTGTTTTGGATATCTATTAAGACTATATATGCAAGGTTTAACTAATGTTCACATAAGTTTGGTTCTTTGCAACTTTAATTGTTTCCAATGTTGGTTTAGCATTTACTAATGTTGGGTGGTTTTCTAAACATCACTCGGGGCTAAATACTAGGTTTTTTACTTGGGTTTGTGAATCTAAATTGACAAGTCATTGAAAAGGAAAAAACATGCATGGAAACTAGACATGATTTCATAGACAAAATAACACAAAGTTTCAAAACCCAACCATACACATAGTCGAAGGCAAAAAGTTTTGTAGGTAAAAACTTGGGCATGGATTTGAAGATTGTTTGTCATAGTGGTTGAACTACTATTAATAATGGTTCAAAAGTTTTGGGACAACAATGTTGTATGTGTAATTGTGTTCTTCCTCTATCTTTACAACTACCATTAGGTCAAAGGTATTGAGTTATGAAGAAATATTATGGAAATATGGTATATGTTATTCTCCCTCTAGTTAGATATGTGTGCTTCTTGAAATGGTTTGATATATTTTTTTATCCAAATCAAAACTTATGCCACAAAATAGGTGTAATTCATGAATTGTATGTGATTGAAATTTAAGTTTCTCTATTCAAACCTTTATTTACCAAACCCAAATTTGAATGCTTAAAAGAGTTGACCATCGAACTTTGATCTAACTCCAATACCATTTAATAGTCCAAATTTGTCACGGTTTTTCACACATGCCCATAATTGACATGTAGGTAATTAGGGTACTTAAATTGAATAGTTAGTAAGGTATTTAAAAACAATTATTTATTTATTTAGATTTATATAATTAAATAAATTAATTTATTTAGACATTGAAGTTGAAACAATGGATCAAAATTAGTGATGTTTTAATGGCCATCATAAAATTCCTATGTTTTTTGGACTTTTCCTTTTAATTTATTTTTGTCATTCAATGGTCTTCATTGGATCCATGTTAAAGTAAACTATTATTGTTTCATGGTTTAGAACAATCTAAACCCCATTGTGAATCTATTTACAAACCTTGTTGATTATTGCTTTCATTTATAAAGTTCATTAGAAAGTGTCTATTGTTTTGTGTTGTGAAAATCATTGAAGGTCAATAATTCAACTATTGAAGAATGATATTTTTTTCCCTAATATGTGTTGTGATGATTCTTTGGAGGGCATTGTTTTAGGAGTGATGTTTTTTTTATGATGTGAAGACCAAAACTTGGGTACAATTGTTCAAAGGTCTAGGGACACTAATAAGAGCCACAACAAGTGTAACATGTGTTTAATTTTTCACATTTAAAAGTGGTAATTTAATTTGATGTTGAAAGTATAAGAGCTTTCTATATATATTAAATTTCATAATATATTATTGGAACATGTGAATTAATCTAAAAAATATCCAATGAATAAAAAGCTCTCAAAAGCATTCATTAAGCGTTGTAGTGCATGTTTTTTAGCATTAAAAAGATTTATAAATATACTTCAAAAATTTTGAAAATTATATATATCTTGAAATATTTTACATAAACCTTGACATAATAATATTATAAAAATTTTAATATTTCTGAAAAAAAATTTGAAGACTTTTTAAATAATATCTTAAGAAATATTCTCCCAAAAGCAGTCCCTTAAGTAGGTGGATGTGGCTCATGTTATCCTATTTGCACCTTCAAGAGTGAATTTTGAAGCTTTAATTTATGATGGCAAGAAAACATATTATCACCATGAATGAAGAAAGTAAACTTAAGTGGTCTTTCAATGACATAGTGTGAAAAACCAAAATGAAGGTGCATTTGATGAAGGAGAAATTATGGAATGTCATTGGTCCTTTGGTTGTAACTATCGAAACATCTAACAAACATATTAATTGTGATGATTAGGACATCCACTAACATCATAACACATGTTATGTGCTACATGAAGTGCTATTAGGGGCCACTTTAGATGAGGGTCCAAGGTTTAAGGTCTAATGAAAAAGGAAAATTTTATGGAATGAGAACCATAAATTGGACCCATAATCTTTAGATGAGGACCCAAGGCCAAAAAGTGGCAAATCTAGGTTAAATTTAGATGGCACCATTTTGAAGGGAAAATCAATTGGTTCAAACCCAAAAAAAAGCTAAAAAGGAAAGCTCATGATTTGAAGACCTACAAAGCAAGTTCAAGTCCAAGGTAAAGTCCAACTCAAAGGTTCAATTTTGTTGAAATGCATCCAAATTGGTTCCTAGGAATTTGGACCCTAGACCCCAATCTAAAGTGGGCATAAGATTACAATTATTTTTAATCATTAAATAAATAAGTGATGGCAATCTACTTCTTGTCGGTCAAAGATGACATAATTTGTTACATAGTTGAGATCAAAATGAGGTAAGAAGGTGTACTAGGAACCACTTCAATCATAACAAATGTTCTTTTGACCATGTGTTACAAATTGCATAAACTAAAATAATATTGAAAAATGTATGTTAGATATGTACTACACCTTTTTTACTATTTGAATTTAACATTCGGATTAGTTTGAAAGTAGTTCAATAAATATAAAATATTTTAAAACATGTTTAAAAACCCATAGCCAATGTTTTATGCTTGAAAAAATATGGTATAATGTAAAAACATTGTTTAAATTCACAATTGTTCAACTTTGTCAAAGGATTGTTTGATCAATTCCTTGTTGCCACATCATCTAGTAGTCATGACTAATCACAACCAACTTAGAAGGCACCAGTAGTTCCTATTACTTAATTTTCACCTAATAACCATACAAAGTGATGGCCATTGCAACCAAAAACAATGTAAATGGATTTTATAAATTGAAAGGTTGTTTGAACAAGAGAAAAACATGCTTGTGGCATAAAATGTTCCATTTGTGAGTTGTGGTAGAAATTATTCAAACATTATTTAAATTTGTAGCTTCTATAAACTCACAAAGGAATGAACATGATACCAAAATTGTAAATTGTAGATCATGATCACATTTGTAGAAGCATGGAAAAAAACTAAAAAAAGATCCTCAAGTTCATGAGCATACAAATGATAATGTAAAACACATGCACACACTTTAACCTTTATGGACCACTACTATACACATTTGTAGGTGGTAAAGTGTTGTTTCATAACTTATACTAATGATGAGAATTAAAAAACATGGGTTTATTTCATGTGAAGGAGAGGGGTCAACCTTTCCATAGGTTTCAGTCTTTTAAAAGAATAGTGGAAGTGGCTATTGACAAAAGGGTCAAATTACTTAGAACAAACAAATTAAGGGAGTGTTCATGTTGGGAGAATTTGCTACATTTTATGAAACATGTGTGTAATCAAGACTGTCAATTAACCATGCCCAATTCTCCACATCAAAATGGGGTTATTAAATGGAAAAATAAGACCATGTTGGAAAGGGAAATATGTTTAGCCCTTGAGAGCAACACACCTACATTTTTTTGGATTGAAATGGTATACATTACAAATTATTTTATCAATATTAATCCTAGCAAGGTTAATCAATATATCATCCCAAAAATAAGAAAAATGTTATTACCAAGGATGTAGTGTTTGATGAATCAATGGTTGGCTTGCAAGTTGTTTGAGAGATAGTTATTCCACCAAACATCATAATGGTTTCTACATGATCAACAATTCTTTAGATTGACCTACTTGCAACACTAGATCTTACCATTCAAAGATGTGAACCTCAAAACAATGATTCAAATGGTAAAGTTTCAAGACCCATGACCACCTTTACATCACATGTGGCAAAAACTCCACCATTAGCGGAAGAATGTCTCATGTACTTAAGACAATGCCAACTTTGAAAACCATCAATTCATTTGAAAGGAATGCCTTGCCAAACATTGGATTATATTTATGTTGTGAAATTGGAATTGACCACATACGGAAAAATAACATGTTAAGGTCGACAAGAAGTAATGCAAAGTGAGATGGAGTTCACCCTCAAAACTCACACACAACAAATGATAGATTTACCTAAATGAAAAAAACCCATTACAAACAAATGGGCCTATAAAACAAAAATAAGAACAAATGGTGAAATGGAAAAATTGAAAGCTTGATTAAAAGCCCACAATTTTGAGTAACAATATGGATTGAACTATGGGAATACATTCACACCTAGTATGAAGTAGGGCATGATCCAATCAATAATGTCACAACCCAACAATTATGTAAGATTTGACACCTTGATATCAAAGTTGTGTTTTTACAAGATAAGAGGAAATCTTTATGCAACAACCATAGGGCTTTGTGATAAAATTTGGGTTGGGAACACAAAGTGGTCTTAAACAAGCTTCAAAAGCTTGATATTTCCACATGGATGCATTGTAGTATGCAATAATGGACTTACATAATGATCACAACCTTTAATTTTCCATACAAAAGTAGTTTGGGTCTACAATAGCCATGTGGAGTAACAAGCTCCAACCCATAGTGGTGCTTTTGAGTATAGAAATGAAATACCATTCATTGAAAGATGGAGTCAAAGAAATTATTTGACTAAGATATTTATAATCATAAATTCAAGTAAGTAGTGAACCCACAACCATATTTCTAAACAACCAAAGTAGCATAAAGCTAGTAGAGAGTCCAATGTTCCATGCTTAAAGTTAAGGAAAGGAGAGAGTGCATTGTGAGAAATGAACGCATTTTTTTTGGCATAGTTCGTACTTTGCACAAACTAAACCCTAACAAAACCCTATCTCCTATCTAAAACTGACATATATCTCCTATCTAAAAACTGACAAATACCCAGAGGAAATTTTAATACCTGCCCCAACACTGGTTTACATCCTACAACCTGGTTGTAGCAAGTATATATTTTAACCAAACTTTTGGCAGAGAGGATTCCATTTGGCACACTGAAAGCATAAATTAAAAAATGGTAGATTTGCCCTTGATTATTAACTCATGATGTTTGCAGAAGGAACCCTCTTAAACTTGTTCATCTACTTATCAAACTTTACCTTGTGTTGTAGGTAGAGATTTTTTTAAATTTTGGTGGTGAAAATATTTTTTCAAATCTACACTATCAGAAGAAACATTCAATTTTTTTGACATTAGGTGTGAGAGGGGGTGTTGTAGTAGTAGTTTTTCACACTTGCCAATACTTATTAGCATCTAGATAGGTACTTAAATTTAAGAGTTGAGAAGGTATTTAAGCAGTTAAGTAGACACTAAACTTCATATTTTAGACACAGGATCAAGAGTGGTGTCCCCATTGGAAAATTCCTAGGCATTCAAGACTTTTCCAGTGTATTTCTTCTTTCACTTGGTCCTCAAGGGATCCATTCTAAATGTAGGCTACCATTCCTTCACCATCTTTCAAAACCCACATTAGAGAGATAGTTAATAAGAGATAGCAACTACCCAACATTGGTATTTACTTGTGAACACACCTGCCTGGTCCTGGTATGAGATACTTTTTTAAAAAAAATCACACTAGCTTGGTCATAATATTGGGTCATTTTTTATAAAACTTTGATATTGAGGTGGTCTTGGTATTGGGTTCAAGCCTATTTTTTTGACTAGGAATGGCTTGTGATGCAGAGTTGAATTATTACACTCTGTTGGTTTCATCAAGTAGAGTATATTTGGGTCAGGGTTTAGATTCATGTTTGCTCTTCTATTCCCTCTTCTTCTTCATGGAGCTTCAAGACATTACGTAAGTAAGTGCACATTCTTGCTTGACCACCAACCCAAGGCACTGCAATTGCTGCTCGGTGCAAAGTGCTACCCTTAAAACTTGTAAGGCTCCACAATACATGATCCCCCTTTTCCATGATTAAAAAATTATTGCCCATGTAGAAAGAAGAAGAAGAGTAAGTAGATGATGGTGTGGCAACAAAGTCTTTTTGTAAATTTGGGAAAGCACCTTAAAAGCCCCCCTCCAACAACCCCCACTTAGCTTGACCCAAGAAGCTTCTTGGAGTCTTGTTGCTTAGACATTGCAACAAAAGCTATGAATCGCAGTACAAGAAAGACTGAAGAGTTCCATCTTCTTTTCAAAAGCCATGATCCAAGAAACTTGGTGCAGGTCATATAGGTCAAGAACTCCAGACAAAAAGAGTTTGAAACTTATAATTGATCACAAATTATAGCTCAATGAGTCCCCTTTTGTACCTCATGGATATTTTGTAGCCGAAAAGCAACAAACTGAAAGTAAGCCTTTGGTGAAGTGACTTTCTTTCTTTGCATGGCAGTGTTTTTTTTCTGACAAAATTTGTTATTATGAACAGCAGAATAATTGGGAGTTTTTTGGAATTTCTTTTTCTCCTCTAGTGTAAATTTGACTAATTTTGACAATTTTTTTGCAGAAAAAAATTGCCAACTTTTTGATATCACAAATTTGGAAAATAATAATAATAATAATAAAGGAAATAAAAAACACCCATGGTACATGGAGACTTTCTAATGGAAAGAGTGATAAATGATTGCAATTACTGTGTTGGAAATCAGGTGAACTGTTTGATGATAATACATGACATATACAACAAGCTTGGTGTTCACAATTTTGCTTCCAAAGAAGTAAGGACAAGAAGCCTGATCAAAACAAAAAACACAGCCTAGAAACCAGCCATCAAACAACTTACACCAAAAGGCAACCTGAAGCACCACCTGATGTTCACTATTGTCTTGTATACCTTCAAAGGTCTAACCAGTGGACTTAAGTCCAATGCTTTTTGTTGGC
>Ga0209208_10011894_pt1 | contig 11100 bp, 8 predicted proteins | sample S1TSphfallax_3_FD_187694 | JGI IMG/M metagenome (GOLD analysis project Ga0209208, IMG submission 187694) | Host-associated microbial communities from peat moss isolated from Minnesota, USA - S1T2_Fd - Sphagnum fallax MG (SPAdes) (version 2) | ecosystem: Host-associated > Plants > Peat moss >... | reverse complement strand
TTCTTGGAATGGTAAATGTGTGGTAAGGGCCCAATAAGGAAACATGAAACATAGGATGGATTATCATAGAACTTAGAAGCTTGAATTGGAAAACCATGACAGTGATTTGTTTCACAATGAGGAATGGACATAGCCTTTGATAATCCAACTTCTTTAATGGCCTTGTTATTTTGATATGTTGTTATCGAAGCTAAACCTAGTCCCCGACCTTTAAGATGCCTTATTCCTTTCGATGTTCATCAACATTTTCCTTGTATTGTCTTTACACTTTTTCAAGGTTGGATATGCGTTGAACTCAAACATCCATTAACCACATGGCTAAATCCTTAGTTGTTGGACCCACAATTTTGTCCACACCTTGAATGTCATACTTGGGGTGTAAACCATGATTTGCAAATAAAGGTGTTTGTTGGGTTGATTAATGCATTGTGTTGTTGTAAGCAAATTCTGCCATGGCCAAAAGTTTTAACCAATTATTTTGATGTTAATTGGTTGTGCACCATAAATACTACTCCAAGACTTGATTGACCCCATCCATCTGAGGGTGGAAAGTTGATGACAACTTCACTTTCACACTTAAAAGCTCAAAAAGTCACTTCCATAACTTGGATGCAAATTGAAGTCCACAATCAAAAATGATATCTTAAAGAAGACCATGATACCAAAAAACATGATCAAGGAATAACTTAACTATTCCTTCACTAATTATTATTTTGGTATACAAAATGAAATGAACAATAGTCCACCACCACCAAGATGAAAACATAAGAACTAGAAGGTGGAAGGTCTATGATGAAATCCATGAAAATTGAAGAAAACAAGGATGAAGGGATTGATAATGGTTGAAAGAAACCATGAAGGTGATGATGAAGATTCTTTGTTCAAGCATATACAGTGTAAGATCCAACAAATTCCTTCACATACTTCCAAAGTTGTGGCCACCAATAATCTCTAAACATTAACTCCATGGTATTGTTGAATCCAAAATGGCTTGTAGCCAAAGCATCATGCTTAACTTGGAGAACTTGAAGTCTAGCAGGGCCATCAAGAACATATAAAAGACCATCATGATAAAATATATCATCTTGAAATTCGAACGTAACATGATCATTAGAAAATCTTGGATTTGATGATGACTCTTTAATTGGCCTTGGATGCCAATATCAAAAAGGTCTTATTTCAAATCTTCATTAACTTGACAAAAAAAGGTTGTGTCATCAAGAATTACCAACAACACTTGAAGTTGAAAATATTTAGGTTTAAGAATGACATCACGTTGTTGCTCATAAACGATATCTCCTTCCTTAGGCATGAGGTGCAAGCAAAAGGACAACACATTAGGTTTCCCTTATTAGCACCTAAAGCAATATGTGATGACAAACTGGAATTGAAACAAGGATAATGCCCATTTAGCTTGGCATTGATTCAAAACACGAGTTATCATGAAATACTGCAAGTTCTTATGGTCTAAATACACATTGATTTCATGTCAAACTCTTTCAAGCTAATGGTGCCACTCTTCAAAGGCATCAATGATGGTTAGAAGTTTCTTATCATGAATTTCATAATTAATTTCCGCAAGAAAAAAATTATGAAAACAAAAGCCGATAGGATGAAAAAAATAATTTTTTCTAAGTTGTGAGAAGATGACACCTATTGCAAAGTTGGAAGTGTTCATTTCCAAGACAAAAGTTTTGGAAAAGTCTACATGAATCAAGAATGGGGCAATCATGAAAAAAAAATTCAAAGATTGAAAGGCATTATTAACTTTAACTCCCAAGAAAAAGGTTGATCATTCCTAGTCGATCGAATAAGAAGGGCCGATATTGAAAAATAGTGGGCAATGAAACATCGATAAAAGTTGACAAATCTAAAAAACATTGGACATTTTGAACAAAAGCTAGAATAACCTAATCAACAAGTGTCTAAATGTTGTGAGGGTCCATGCAAATGTCACCTCCAAAGATGACGTAACCTAATAATTCCACTTCAAATTGGTGGAATTCGCACTTTTCCAATTTGGTGTAAAGTCCAACCTCTTGAAACTTCTCCAAAACCAAATGTACACGACACGCATGGTCCTCCATGTTCTTTGAGAAAATGAGGATGTCATCGATGTGACAAACCATGAAATGGTCCAAATACTCATGAAAGACATGCTTCATTAAATGTTGAAATATAGCATATGTGTTAATAAGGCCAAATGGCATCACAACATATTCAAAATGGTCATAATGGGTTCTAAAAAATGTCTTCCATTCATCATCTTTTTGAATGCGCACCAAGTTATATGCTCCACGTAGATCAATCTTGGTGTACGGCATGATTAAGCTAGTCCAACAACCTTGAGATTAGGGGCAAAAGGTATTGATTCTTGACAATGAGTTGATTAAGCCCATAGTAATTAACACACATTTGGAGAGAGACATCCTTTCTGTTGAAAAATAGGATCAAGGCACCAATTGGAAACTTGGAATGTTGAATGAACATTTTTTCAAAGTTTTCATCGATGTATTCACGAAACGTTGTAAATTCATCTTGTGACATATTATAAATGGGTCCAAATGGAATCCCTCCACAAGATCAATGGTGCAATCATATGGTTAATGTTTAGGCAAGGTGTTTGCATTTTTTTTCTCAAACACATCCTTAAATTTTTAATACTAGGAAGGAATTTCATGTGGATGTGGTTCAACATGTGGTGAAGGAAGAACATAAAACAATAATGCATTTCCTTTCATGGCAGCTTTCATGAAAGTTTTTATTCCAACGAGCGAAGGCTTGGGGCATTTAAGCCTTCTTGTACCACTAAGGTTTCCTTATTGTTTTAAATTTTGCATCCTTATGACAAGGGTTTCACATTCCAGGGGCTTGTGCTATGGTGTTTCAAAATGAAAACTCTTCATATGTCAATCCACTCGTGGATTATGTGGAACAAGCCAAGACAATCCAATGATGACAAGATTTCTTAGAGATGAAATGACATTGAAAACAACCTTGCTAGTGTGGGAACCAATGGTAACATCTAATGGTTTGGTTTCATGGGTGACTAATTCGGATGAAAGGCTTCGACCATCAATGACCTCAACTAACACTAGTGTGTTCTTTTCCACTAAAATCAACTTATATTGTCACTCACAAGCAACATGATCTAGTTTTCCACAATAAAAACATAGATTATTTGTACGTCGACATTGCTCTTGCTCCATGAGAGCTTGGTGAGGTTGGTTGGGGTTTTGTTGTCGAAATGCACCCAAGGCAATTGAAGCTTAATTAGTTTGCAAATAAACAATGGATTCACGAAGTGCTTGATTTTCTTATTCAATATTCTTAAGGACAACAAGGATTTCTTCCATGAATGTAAATATGATGAACATTGTGAAATATGACACCAATAAGAGGTGGGTAATCCATAACATCAGTCGACAAGAAATGGGTAATCTGTAATTTCTTTAAAATGTTTACTTTGAAGAAGGTAATCCATACCCAACTCCAAAAAAAAAATCTAATTCCAAAATGATTTATAAACATAAAAATAAATGTAAACATGATGAAGTATGTTCAAATTGTTAAAGACACGAAAAACAACAAGAACAAAGGCTAAAAGGAAGGTCTAAGTCTAATTTTCAAACAAGGAACAAAACAATATTATGTGATTCAAAAACAAAAACATAAAATTTAAAAACAAGAACACAAGATATGCATGACAAACATGAAGACAAATTTTTATTATGCTAACATATGCAAACATGAATATGAAAAGAACTTGACAAGGTTATGCTGCAAAATTGTGCTTAAGATTGATGTTGAACATACTAAAGGAAATGAGGGGTCATATTCCTATTTATATCCCTTTGGAGACCTAACTCAAGGAAACTTACAAGGAGGCTTCTATGTGTGCATCAAGTGAGGAAGTTTTTTGGGAACCTTCTAAATTGGGAATCGATTATGAATCAATTGAAATTTAATTGAAATTTAATTTTGATTTAATTATGAGTCAACTAAAAGCTAACTAAACTTAACTAAGACTTAACTACAATTTAATTAAGATTTAATTGACATTTAATTATGAATTAATTAAAAGTTAACTCAAACTTAACTAAGAGTTAACTAATATTTAACTAGAATTTATTGAAAGTTAACTAAAACTTACCTAGGAATTATGGATGAACATTATGGATGATTTCCATTTATTAGAAGGTGGTGTGTATTATTTACATCTGTCACATATACAATGAAATATGGATTTTTTTTATAAAGTATTTTGTTCATTTGAATTAATTATTCAACTTTTCATTTTTTTAAATGTAAATTTTTGATACAATATCTACAATTGATAAAGTCTAGAAGCTAAAAAAAATCATTTAGCCTTGCCATATGACTTGTGCATTGTAATTTATTTTGATACAATGTAAAATGGACTTGTATTGTAACATTAGCATGGACTCCACATATGCCAAAAAATACTCCACCTCATTGTGCTTTCACCCTTGACATTTTCACCCACATGCATTTCTCCTTTCTTCACATGACATTTAACAATAACCTAAAGTTTTCAATGCATCTTCCTTTCATTAGGTACATTTTAAATATAACAAAATAATTTAGCAAAAGGTTTATTTCTACTTACAAACACATGTTTCTTTTTTTTATAAATGCAATATGACCATACATAAGAGAAAATTCCTTTGAATTTGCATGTTCTTTAATTCACAAAGCTATCATTCTTATTTTAAAACACAATAATTCACCTCTATATTAGTTTCCCACCTCCTTATTAGCTTCCCACATTTACTATTACCCAAAAAAACATTTCATGAATTTGCAAAGAAAAAGACAAACACAATGTATATAATACACATCCAAGATTCACTTCACACCTTTCAACCCAAAACATTTGCCAATTTTAAGAAAAAAGACATGTGCATTTTGCCCTTTTAAGCTTTCAAATGTGGAAAATTGATGTGACCATAGATTGCACATCACAAGTGTAGGAGCTAAGTAAAAACAAGGATGGCAAATTCTATTGACTTTCCCCAAACATTTATACTTCCAAACAAAGAAAGATTTCCTTTCTTTTCTTGATTAGGATTCAGGTAATGAATATTCATGATAAGACTTATAGAACATATTAGGCAATTGAAAACTTAGAAACATCACAATTTTTTAAAAACCCATCAAAAGATATGATAATAATAATAGTAATGACAATATGCATCTATTACAAGAAGGTGGAAAGTTACACCCTTCACAAATTATTCCTATTAATAAATTGTACATGTATTCAAATTGCACATCACAACTTTGTGGAAGCAAAGGGTTGTGTGGAAGTTTCACAACCAAAATTCATTCACAAAAACATTTTTATGGGGAATAACACCCAACCAATAAATCTTTCTAATTAGAACCAAATCATGTGGTACATAATTTGTTGTAGTGAAGTTGTTGGTCCTAAAGTGTTGGCATTACACAAGAAGCTTAGGAATGGCTTCATTGTTTACCATAAATCAAATGACATACTAACCAAAAAAAAATTATGTTGAAGTTGAACACATCACCTCAATTTATATATATATATAACCAATGTTTCTTTTACTCCATTAGATCACATTATAAAGAATCCTATCCATACCAACCCATGTGTTTGCAACTTGGTTCCAAATCAACCATTTTTGTGATTTCCATTCAATTATTTTGTGACACCATGGTAAAAATGACTTGTAGGCATTTGACTACAATACGGTTTTTAATTATAGATGCAATTATTATTTGCAACTATTGATAGTTTGGATCAAAATGAAAATCAAAAGTCCATTCATATCATCCATAATTTGTGGCATTTAGCAATAGATGAAAATTTTGTTGTTTTTGCAACTAATAATGTGGTTCATAAGTGACTAGACAACATGTCATGTCTTGTTCAACTTGTATTACCATTATATATCATTGTTGTAAATATACATGTATCAATGGCTAGCAAGTGCACAACACACAATATGATGTTAGTTAGGTTGCCTGGGCTTAAATAACCTAGGTAGCCCCTAGGTACCTTAAATAGTCTAAGCAACCCCTAGGTAGGCCCATAAGCAACCTAGGTATGTGTTATGTAGCCCCTAAATACCTTAAGTAGTTTGGATAATCACTTAGGTAGCCCATAGGTAGGCTAGGTATGTTTTAAGTAGTCCTTAAACACCTTAAATAACCCAAAAGCCCTTAGGTACCCTAATCAATTTAGGTAGCCCTAAGTATGCCCATAGGTACTTTTAGTTAGTCTAGGTGACCCCTAGGTAGGCCCAAAGGTATTTTAATTAGTCTAGGCAACCCATAGGTACCCCTTGAATAACCTATGCAACCTAGGCAAGCTTTAGGTACCATAAATAACTTAGGTAGCCCTTAGGTAGCCTTTGAATAACCTAAATAACCCTATGTAGGCCCCTAAGTACCCTAAACAACATTTAAATAATCTTTAGGTAGGCTTTTCAATAGCTTATATAATAGGTAGGTTAAGCACATCATTTAAGTAAGTTAGAAAAAATGTTTATTAAAATATGGATCCATTTCATATTGCATCAAAAAAAAGTTGGTCAAATGCTAAGCATTTTGCCCCTTAATTTGAATGTGAAAGGATGAAATCTTACTTTGCAACATACTTACCTTCAATTAGTTTAGGTAGTTTAGGTAGTTTAGGTGTCTAGCTTAAACCACCTAGTATCCCATGTTTTTAACCTAAGTGATTTAGGTTGTGTAGGCTAAGTTGTTTCACCCAAACACCCTATACTAGGTAGGTTAGGCCAACTAACTTAAACAACCTAATTTACCTTAAGTAGGCCTTCTAGTGCCATTTGTTCAACTTGGAATCGAACTTGCCACATGTAAAGTACATTTCAATGATTAAAGAATCCCCGAATTTCCACATTTTAGTCATAAATCATTGTGTCACATAAGCATATCTCACTACACATTTTAATCATAAAAATCAATAATAAATGACCATGGCATATAGGTTGGATGTTAGTTGGCTGAAAAACATGTGTAATTTGCACTTTGATATGATTAATGTTTCAACTTGATGCCATGTAATTTTTTTGCAACTAAAATTTTATGTGACTTGTCCAAGGTGACTAAATAAATTTGCAGTCACGTTTATCATTTACAACTAAAAAATAGTCACTTAGTTAAATAATTAATATACAAAATTTTCCTAATGCAAATAACTAGCTAAAAATTAAGAATGTGTACAATGTGACACCAAGTGCAAAATATTTTTTTTTCTTTTACACACTAATTCAAAAATAGTAATGACATTCATCATTAAAAAATCACAACTTTTCAAAAGGTTCAACTTGGCTGAAATGTTTGCATTTACCAAAAAGGATGTCCATTTTGACTATAAACATGGGGCATGAGAAAGACACAATTATTTTGGTTGGTTATTTTCATTAATGTGATTTTTTTGACTTTCAATGTTAAGTCATACATGTAAATATGTAAATTAAAAAAATAAAATTAGACATGATTTAAAAAATAATAATTCCAAATTATAGATATTTTTATTGTTGTCCAAAGATTGTTGTCCCATTTCACTAGTTAAAAAAACCTAATAAAAAAAACTTATGAAAGACTTAGCAAAAAAGGTTGGGTTTTAAATGAGTTGTCCAAAAATGGCATTTTAGTTAAGTTGAATTAAGGGCCAAAAACCTTGGGGGGTTGTGTTTTTTGATTGATTTTTTTACTTGAAAAAACTATGATTTTTTGTAACATTTCTCCAAGGATGTGATGGTTATTCCCAATGAAGATTGTTGAATCCATTTGGTTCCAAATATTTGTTTACAAGTTATGCCCAAAAATGGGTGTTTTCCTTTATAGGAAGGTTTTTGTGGAGAAGGTTTTACATTGGTGGAAAAACTATGGTTATTTATGTATAACATGCAATGGTAGATTGTTCATCAACCACATGCATTTAATTAGTGGATGTTGAAAAGGGTGCATATTGTGTTTGTTGTTGTTGATAGTTTTTTTTCAAACAAGCAAAAGATTAAACACATGAATATTGGGTTATTTGTTTAATGATTAACACTAACAGTGTGGCTATGGTTTGGAGATTATTATTATTTGATAAAATTTCCCTCGGTCATAAAATCTTTGCTTACATAAAAGATGAAGGGTCCAATATATAAATTTGTACGCATGCTTTGATTCAATTGTTTCATGTGATAGTTTCATTATGTTGGAGCCATTTGATAGGTTATGCTTTGAGCATGCTTTGTCAAAGGTTTTCCAATATGCTATTAGTGGCTCATGGACTAAATTATGCATTTATAAAGGTTGCTCAAACTAAAATTTAGAAATGTATCACTTGGCTTAAAACTTTGGCAAGGGGAAATAAAGATGGAATAATGTTTGCATAAATTTTGGCTTGAAGCTTAATTGAACACATTTGTGAAGACCAAGTATGTGATTTGTATTTCATCTTTTGATAATCGCATTTTAATCAAAAAATGAAAATTTGTATGCTTGTTGAAAATATGTGTCGTAACCCTAGCCTTGGGTTTGTGACCAAGGCAATGGCTTGTAAAGGTGCTAGCCAAGAAGGAAGCCCGGGAGTCACATTTCATGGTCCCAAAATTGTAGGAGAGTGTAAGGGAATGAACCCTTACACTCCCAAATGAGCTCCTATTTTGGGAGTTGGAGTTCCGATGGACTCTTGAATTTTTAAAAAACAATTATAAGGGTCAAAACCCATTGGATTGAGGAGTTTTTTATATCATTGGAAATTTTTTTTTGGAACATAAATGTTTAAAATGGGCTCGCATGACCCATTTGGACACTTAAAACACAAGTTATGGCCAAAAGAAGGGCCATGAGTTAATCAAATTGGCAATTTGACTCTTGACCACCAAAAGTCAGGGATCGCCCTGATTTTCTTGCTTTTAGGTGGCATGCAACATATCATTGGAGATCTTTCGACAAGGGATACAATTTTGCTTTAGACTTCATTTCAATTGAAGGTTTGCACACAAAGTTATGGGCCCCCAAAGTCATGGGAGTCTTGACTTTGGGAATTTTGGGATTCCCATTTGGGAGTCCCAAGACAAAATGACATTTGGGTGTTGGTCCCATGGCCACAGAAAAAATATACTATAAGGGGGAAGGTGGTGGCTTTCCCCAAGTCTGGGCCATGGTGAGTCTTGTGAATTTGTATTTGCCCGTAACTTGTTTATGCACCAAAGTGCTCCAATCATGCATTAACCAATTTATTGTTTGGTTTGTGTAGGTCCACGTGAATAATTGTATTGCTTGTTAATCTTCCTAGTCCCAACTCGGAGCTCCAACACGCCCCTTTACCCCCGAAGTGTTATGAACTAAGAAATGCGCCCCAACTCCTTCTCCTTTCATTATCTTCACTTGTGGATTCGTAGTTACAACTTGGGTTTTATTATTTGACAAGATGATTTGACCTTTTGAAATGTCATTGCATTATGTTATAATTGACAAATTATAACATTAAAAAGTTATCTACCTTTTATAAGAATTTGGGATCTTCATGAAACTTTTGTAACTCATTATGAAAGGTTGTGTTTTGAAACAAAATTAAGAGCATTGGGTCCTTGGGGATGTTTTCCATTTTATCATATCCATGTGTTGGGAGCTTCATTAAAAAAGTTTTTCTATGAAAAGGTTCATAACTACCTTATTGAAAAGGAAACCATTTTTTTGATTATGAATGACACAACCTTAAAGTTTGTCAAATGATATCAAAGGTAGAAAAACTTGTTGATTCCCAAAGGTGTAACAAAATACAAACTTAAAACACATTGTTCCCTAATTCTTAGGACATAAATGAAATTGAGAGTTCAAGGATGGGATTAGAATGAATTCACAAACTAAAGTTCAAAGTGAAATCAACTTGCACAAATTAAAATGTTAAAATTAATACCAATATAATGCATGGATAAACCATGGGTAAGTCGGACTCATAAAATGCACCATACCCTAGATTGGAAAGGAGCCACCAACTCCTCTTTTATAATACACTCTATGACCAATATTGAGGGTTACATCAACATGGCAAAAAAATTATAAATGGAGAAAACAACAATGCTTCTATAGTTTTATTGGTTCCAATAAAATTTTAGAACTCTATGTTTCCTGTTTGTCATGGATTGATGCATGTTGAAAAAAGAAAAAAATTCCATAATGGGCAAAGTTTTCAGTGGGTTTTGTGAATGAAAAAAAAGAAAAAGTCAAACCGTGGATTTCAAGACCTAGCTAAAGAGCCAAGAAAATATACCCAGTCAGGTACCTCTCAAAGAACCGGGAAATGTTAAACAACCAGGTAGGATATCAGGAAGGGGTTTTGCTAAAGAGTTGAGACCATTGTACACAACTGGGTTTTAAAAAAAATTCCAAAACCTGTGGTCACCCCACCGACCCACCACCAATTTCTTCATACCTGCCCATCACTGGGATTAAGAAAAACCTGGACCCAGCCTGCTCTTTGAAAATTTCCAAAGTTTAGATACTCGGATCCGGTTTTCAAAACCAAAGAAAGTTTCTAGGGTTTAGGGTTAAACCCTAAACCCAAAATCCCGCACAGATACCTGCCCGACACTGTTCGAGTACACCACCACCTAACTACGACTACTCTCGAGACTTCTAGTACTGTCAGCTGCGAGTGAGTGAGTGTGTTTGCTTCTTCGTCTTCTTCTTCTGCAGCGCGTGCAATAAAAACAGGCACAGAGAGAGATTTTGCAGCTTTCGTGCAGTGAAATCTTTTTTTTTTTCCCCCCCCCCTCGGCTTATAGTCTACCTCCTAGCCTGCAGCTGTCGCGAAGCAAATAAAAAAAGACAAAAGAGTCGAATTGCAAAAGTCTACAGATCAAAAAGCATAAACGTACAAAGGAAAGAGAAAAACAGCAAGCATAATTAGTTTAACTATCATTACGGCAAAAAAAGTAAAGAAAGTGGGTCCTCTTGAAGAAGCAGCAGCTGCTATTAGAGAGGCGATTTTGCAAAGTGCTTTCGTTTGTCGATAAGTAGTATCTTTTTCTTTCTTTCTTTCTTTCTGAAATTTTCTCTCAGGTTTCTGGCTGCTGGCTG
>Ga0209208_10011893_pt1 | contig 11100 bp, 10 predicted proteins | sample S1TSphfallax_3_FD_187694 | JGI IMG/M metagenome (GOLD analysis project Ga0209208, IMG submission 187694) | Host-associated microbial communities from peat moss isolated from Minnesota, USA - S1T2_Fd - Sphagnum fallax MG (SPAdes) (version 2) | ecosystem: Host-associated > Plants > Peat moss >... | reverse complement strand
CCCCCTCTCCCAAAGCGCAACATGCACACACATAAGATTTCAAACCACTTCTTTGATTACTAATGACATAATTGATTTGCCAATTGCAAAGAGTTTGTTATGGTTAACAACTTGGATCATTGTGTAAGTTTATAATGGGTCCATGCTACTTGAATTTCAATAGGGATGGCCACATGGCATTTAGTATCTTACTTTTCAATGTATGATTTCAACTTGTTACCCTTGGTCATGTGAAAATTTTGTAGCCAACAATCATTGTCATATTCTTAAGGAATGAAATAAGGAAACCATGTCATACTCCTTGATTTTACCCAAATTCCAAAGTTAGTGCCAATAGTTACAATTGCATTGCATGATAATTTGTTGCTACAAGCTACACATATGCAACATCAATCTCTACATTAAATTCAAGAAGGAAAAATGAAGGATATCTACACGGACCTTTTAAAGCATTTTGTAACATGTGCATATGACAAATTCTTCATAACTTGGACAATGATCCATGATGAAAAGGGGGAATAATTTTGTGCACACAAGAACTACATTTCAAAATGCAAAAAATAAAAAATTGAACAATGTGCAAACAAACAAGTTGTATTTATATAAAACTACACAATAATAATGATCAATGGTGTGAATATGACATGGAAAACATTGGTGATGCAATGTTAATTTGTGTGTTATTTGTTAATATATGCCATGTTTAAATAGATAACGAAAATGTTAATAAAACTAGTGTTCACCATGACATTAAGTTTTGTGACAAATTGCCAACTTAATAGTTCAGTTGGTGTTAGGCAATAATGTTACCACTAACTTAATTTTAGCTATGAACAAAAAAATTCCACTTAAAATATGTTCACACATAGGGGTAAAGTCATTTATAATGTGAAAATCATTTAAAATAGTTCATATTAGATGTCCACTAATTGATAAGTATCTTATGTGGCATGCTTATGTGTTTCATCAATAATTGCACTATAATATGTGGGTAATAACTTGATAAACAACAAAGGTAAGTTCACAATCAAATGATTCACATTGAACTTTGTTATGTTTTGTTTAAAAATCAAATATGAATTAGATAATTAAACAATCATTACAAAAAAATGTGTCCTTTAATTCACTATGTGATCATTAAATTTTGAGTGAATTCATTGGATTTGATTAAACACATACAATGGATTCATTCGTCCATTAAACATGGACTAATGAAGTACATGCATATTTTGTAGTAGTGAATGTGTTAGAATGGATTGGATTGTCGAAAAAAATTGTTTAATTTTTTTTTACAAGTCAATGAAAAAAATTGTGACCAATAAGATGGTGTAGTTTACTATGATATAAAGTTACATATAATTTTTTTCCATATACATGTCATTTTCAAATAATTTCAAATCAATTTTGGAGTCTTTTAAATAATAAAAACATTGATTACACTATTTAACAAATGTTTAAATTTGGTATCCTGTACTCATTGAATTCATCTCAAACTTAACCAAATGTTCCCATAACAATTTAAGAACATTTTTGTATAAGTACACCACACATTTACAACATTGGCTTGACTTATCACTTTAAAATGTGAAAAACTAAGTAATGGTTACATGTGTAATAGGTCATTCTATTGTGAACTTATCCACCACCCCATATTTAAAAATCTTCACAAATTGAAGATTCCCATGATTATGAACATCAACAAATTATCACCACAAAAAACTATTGATAAGTTGTTAATTTCAATGTTACCATTGGCCCCTCCTTTTGACACCTTCACAATTCTACAATCATGGTGCAACTTTTGTGTTTATGTAAGCATGTTACAATCTTTGTGTTTCTACAAGCATGTGACAACCTTCATGTTTATGCAAGCATGCTACAACCTTTGCATTTTTGCAATCTTGACACCTTATTGTAACACTTGCATTACTTCCCTCTTGCAAGCACAACAAAGTTTCACACAAATTGCTTGCAATGGATGCACACAATTCATGTTTGGCAAGAAAGGCAACAAACAACAACAATAATAAACAATGATAAAGGGTGTTCATTTGAAACCAATTCTCTAGACAACATCTTGTCTTTAGGTCCAATTTTGACAACCTAGAAAATAAGCATAAACAATTAACATCATACAAAACAAAAATATGACAATGAGAAGCATGCAATGCATAAGTAAAACAGAAAGAAGGAACTCAAGTGCAATGAGACATTGAAAGATCTCCAAAGAGCTTGAATGATGCCCAAAATTTAGATAGTATAGGATTTCCAAAGCTCTAGAATGATGACTAAATAGTGGTGGATCTCTAAAGAGCTTGAACAATGGCAAGATTCTAAAAATCTTCAAAGAGCTCAATCAATGCACAAACTTGAAGAAACAAAGAAGAAATAGGGGGGAAAAAAAAATGTACAAAAAGAGGATGAAAGATAGAAAAATTAGAGAGGAGAAAATGAGAAGAATGTAGAAAGAGGAGACAATCAACAAGCTTACCTTCAACAAATGGTGTGTTGAGTCTAGACACATTCAAATACACCTTCAAAGGGTTAAGGGTACCAGTCTATTCACCTAACTAGCAGCTACTGGTTCACGAGGAATCAATGATGCAACTCAAATACAACTCAAATCCCTCAGAAAAGGCTATTCAAATACTGAGGAATCTCCAAAAACTAGTAGTTAGATAGACACCAGCAAACAGATGTGTGTACCCTCAGAAATGCTGCTATTCAAATACTGATGAATCTCTAGAAAGCAGTAGTTAAATAGACAACATAAAGCAATCCAAGAATTTTTGTTCTTTGTATTTGAAAGCACCTCCCTGCACAGAAGATGCTTTTGTCACTTCACATCGAGAAGCCCTAACTCCTGCAGGTCTATGCTCATTTTCAGGCTTATGTCCTTAGGCTACCCACTGATGAGACTACAAGCTACATCCTCAAGGCTTGCTCCTGTGCATTTGCCCTTATTTTTGGGCTTACACCCTCAGGCTACTGCCCACGAGGCTACAACCCTCAAATTATTGGGGGCTCTCTGGAGCATGCCTTTGCAGACACTTACTCTTCTACCTTGTACATTTCTGCATGTTATTGGTTTCATGGTTGGAGAATGCAGAGTTGTTCAGGGCAAAGACTTTGCAATCCCCAAGAACTGGGGATGATAACATTTGCATTGAACTTCTGTTGTGAGGAAGAGGAGGTGAATCTCAGAATCTCTCCGGGCAATCTCAGAATAGGAGTTCTGCTAAACCTTTTGACTGAAAGAAAAAATGGAACAGGGAAATAGCAGCTGAAAACCCAATCTCAGATCTCAGAACCTAAATTTGTCCTCTGTGCTTCGCAGCAAAATAGAGAACCATTATTGTGTCAGCATGGATATGACCATATGCTATGTTTGCGTATGCACAGGTGTTGTGTTTGGTGTACTGATGTGAATGCAGCCAATAAAAGCCACATGCTGCTGGTAGCCATCACAGCACTGTGCTTTGTTTTTCTCATCTCTGGCATTGGTGAAGTGCCTACCAATCTGCCATGGATCAGACTGAGATGGAATCTCAAACTGACAGAAAAAATGGAGCAGGGAAATAGCAACTGAACTTGGGATACCTTTGTTTTTGATGGAAGTCCAGATGTGAGCTGAAAGAAGACGAAGAACAAGAGGAGGTGGATCAAGTCACTTACAATTCCAATGGCACTGCTTGTGCTTCTTCTGACAGTGATTCCAGCATTCATCAGGGCACTCAGGATTCAAAGCAGCTTCCTGTTGGGGCCAATCTCTTATTCAGTCTGGTGAGACTTCCTGTTGCACTTCCCATATCACACCAGCTACAATTACAGCTTTCAGGTTCAGATGTGAAATGTTTGCAGCTGCATCACTAAGGATTCGGAGTTTTTGCAAGTTCTTGCAGAGGTTTTTGAAAGTTTGATGGATTGGGTGTCTCAGCATGCAAGTACAGAGTGAGATTCACCTGGGCAGTATAAAGCTGATTCAGTCATAATCTACATTAGACACAAACATAAGAAACAGTTTCCATCACAACAGCTTACCAGGACGAGGTTGTGCTAGCTTGTAACCAATCTGCAACTAATGTGTGCAACAACTAAGCCTGTGCATCAGAAGATATGTTCGCATTGGAGAAAGAGATTACATATGAGATTGCTGAGAAAACTCCACAAACAACACTTTGAAGGCTGAACTGTTGTGTCAGTTCCAGCTGAACACAAAAACACAAGAAAAAGACAACAAGAATCACATGCAGTAATAGCATTATGAGCCTCACCCACAAAGTATCAGATTGTTACAGTGCATCATGAATGGTGATTGACTGTCACCTTCTCGTGAATGGGGAGTGAGATAGCCACTGCCATCACTGCCCACTGACTTCATCAGCAAGGTACAAACACTGTACATAGAAATCTGCTCAAATTTTTGGGCAAACAATCTGTGTCCTGAGTTCTGTGTCCTGGGAGAGTGTCTGTTGCATTTTCTGAAGCAACTGGAAGAAGACAATCAGTAATGATGTCAGATAGCACTCAAGAATCAGAAGGGACATCACCAAAGCTTTGCAGCTGAGTTCATACTATGTAGTGATTGCACATTTCACCCACAGATTGTGTGCCGTGGCCCCTTTCCTGCAGCAAGGTAGGTGGAGTGCACAACTATGGGTGAAACACAAAATCAACCCCAAACAGATGGAGCAGATGTACAAGACCTCAATTGACAAAGGGATTGTGACTGAGAGATAATTCACAAGGCATACCTTTGATCCCAGATGTGTAGTTGCCACAGAATGCATGCTTCACAAATTGCCTCAAAATGAATCCAAACACACCTGTATTCAATCTGATATTCCAGGGATGTGCTCATGCTGTGCATAAGGAAAGACTTTGAGCAGTGTTACAAGAGCCAAGAAAATGCACTGTAGAAGGGGGATTGAATAGGAACAACGTTTTACTCTATACACACACGTGGACAGTTACATGGAACGCATCAGGAATAAGAGCTATCATGTATAGAAGAAGAAGTGCATGGGTTTGCATTCTGGCACAAGAAAACACTCGGAATTAGCTACAAAGATCGACAGAAAATGCAAGATGCCAACTCCGACATCACTTTGGGGAGTAGTGGACAAACACTCTCAATCCAAGTTGGGCTGAGGGGTGAGACGAATGTAGGATCTGCCAGACGGCACTTCCACAGTCTCAAAACCCTTGGGGAACTTGAGAGTGGCAGCCTCGTTGGAGAGGGAAGGGATGACCATGCACTTGTCTCCCACGTTCCAGTTGACAGGAGTAGCCACGCTGAAGTTGGCCGTGAGCTGCAGAGAATCGATGACTCTCAGAACCTCATGGAAGTTGCGTCCAGTGGTGGCAGGGTACAAGATGGAAAGCTTGAGTTTCCTGTCAGGACCGATAATGAAAACAGCTCTTGCCGTCAAGGGAATACCCTTGGAGTCAATTTCGTCCGGGTCCAGCATCCCGTACTTCACGGCTAGCTCGCGTGTCGGATCAGCCACGATCGGGTATCCCACTTTACTACCAGGTGTGTAGCTCTCGATGTCGCTGATCCATCCCTTGTGTGACTCCACATCGTTGCAGCTCAGTGCGATGACCTTCACTCCTCGCTTCTCGAACTCCGGCAAGAAGTTCCCGACTGCTCCTAGCTCCGTGGTACACACCGGGGTGAAGTCGTTGGGATGCGAGAACAGAATCGCCCATGAGCCTTCGATGTACTTGTAGAACTCGATGGGTCCTTCTGTGGAGTTCGCGGTGAAATCCGGAACCGTATCACCCAATTTCAATGCCATGGCTTCAAACTCTGTGCTCGAGTTCAGTCTCCGACCCAAAAAAACCCTGATTATGTTCTCGCTCGCCCTCTCCTCTCCCGACTTGCTGCACACAAAACAACTCACAAACACAAAAATCCAGAAGAAGAAAAAAAAACAAGAGCGCGACGAGTACGACGAGGACGACACCGGCAACGACAACAACAAGAAAAAGAAGCTCTCTCAGTGTGGTGTTCGACCCGGGTACACCCCTCTTTCCATGTGGGTCCCCCTCCCCCGCCCGCGGGTAACCTACCCGTTCCCCCATCTACAAAGGACGGGGATCCACGTCTGCGCTGACACGGACACGAAATAGGGATGCGCTGAGTCGGACTCAATTTATTTATTTTCTTTATTTCATTATTTTCCGGGTGGGGGTGGGGAGTCAATCTTGTGGTGTAGCCAAAAGTTTTGATTATCCATATGAATATTTAGCCATATTTTTGGCTACCTGTTTGAACCGTATGTAGAAATTTGGCTACTAAAAATCTCAGAAAACACTTGATTTTGGCCATTAAAATTTTTTAATACCTCTTTTTGGCTATATAAAAGTAGCAAAAAAAGGCTGACTTGAACCATTGTATAGAATAAATCTGGCGATGCTTCTTAAATTCTGAGCGACAGCCAATTGAAAATCTCCCCAAAAAATGTTTTTACAACTTTTCATAATTGCCCTTTTTGGCTACTAATAGCCACAAAAACAAAAAAGTTGGCGCCAACATTGGCACAAACATCTGCTGATGGAAAAACACATACCAGGTCTCTTGTCCAGAGGCCAAACGGGACATTCATCATCCTACGTGGCACACTTACACGATCGTCTGAAACGGACAGGCTTTGTAGAAGCAGAGAAGTATACTGTTTCACACTTCGAAAGAGTGGCATTACCGGCCTCCCACAGGGCAACACGAAAAGCGAGCGGCTAAAAAGTGGTAGTGGGAAAGCGGATTTTATGGAAGGTGGTCCACCCCCCTCCCCCCAGTTACTCCGATAAGTCAGTAAGTGCGGCTGTTCCTGGTCTGGATTCTGAACGGCGGAATTCGCGGAAACGGCGCATGAAAAGGCGGAATCGGCGGGTGGAAAAGGCAGATTCGCAAGTCTCCTGGATCGATGGTTCGTGTAGGGGTGAGTAGCGTGACCCGGAACACATGGCACAGTTGGCACCTTTTTCGCTGCGTAATGTGGCAGTGTCAGTGTGGAATTGTACGGGGAAATTTGGATAGTGCAATTTATGACTCACAAAAGAGATAGGATAATTATACCACCATACTCTAGTCATAAAATATGACATGAAATTATCAATATTTTGTAAATTTTGGTTTTTAGGAAATGTGGTCTCTTTTTTAATTACATCGATAGTTTGTCACCCCTTTGCTAGGCTATTATTGCTTGGAGAAAATTTTGAATAATTTTTTAAAAAAATTGTCAGCATTGAAATCTACCTTGGGATGCTCCCCACCTATCTACTCTTATATCAGAAATTTGGGGGGAAAAAAAAAAAAAAACTTGCACATGACTTTTTGTAATTTTGTATAGGCTAATGATGATTTACTTATCATGATTAGGCCCTCAGTATGTTGGCCTTGCTTACAAAGGAAAGGATATTGTGTTTAGATTCATTATAGAGTATAGTAGCTTAAGGGATTTTGGCCCTTAGGTAATAGATCTATTTTTATATGAGGATTTTTGTCAGATGATATTTTAGCTTGTTTTGAAGCTTCAGATTAGTTATAGAGTTATAATATCTTGAAGTATTTTGGTTTCTTTTAGAGGATTTTTTGAAGATTCTATTTTTGCATGGGGAAATACTTGAATTTCCATCATTTTCCTTTTTCCTTAAGATACTTTTTAATGTAAATGGCAAGGCCACATTGTGACACACCCCTTATTTTTAATATTTTTGTTCCCAATTGGTGAAAATATTACGGTTTGTTTTTGTTGGACTTGTTTTCATGGACTAATTTTGTTTTTCAATATTTTGATGTTGCATCATTGGTTAGCACCCTAGAAAGGATTTAACATTAAATGACAATAAAGACATGTAGGATAGTAAAAAAAATTAATTATCATATTGTTGTTTAACCTAAATCTGGCAAATTCAATTCAAAACCCCTGCTTTTATGGCAAAATTTTAAAAATCTCCCCCCCCCCCCCCCCCCCCCCCCCCTGCCCCTCCCCAAAGATCCTTGGGAAGAGTTGCTACCTTAAAATCAAGTTTATATTTTGAAATATATATAATTAGAATTAGGAAAATTATTTAAAATTTAAAAAAATTTGCCTCCAAGTAATATTTGGATGTTTATCATCAAAACCTTTAAGCTTAGTTGTCCATTGCATCATTGGGCTAGAGATTTGTTCCATGTCCAATTTTTGCTATTTTGTGAAATCCTTTAGAGAAAACCTTGGAAAAACATGTTTTTTCACCAAAACATTTGCCTCCTTTGCAAAATCAAATGATTTAATTTTTAATTATATATATATATATATAAATGGACCCCAAATAAATGAATTTTTAAAAAAATGATGGGCTTCCATATAAACTTTGTTATGAAACAACAAAAAGTTTTGGGTAAAGAAGGGACCCCACTTCAGTGGAGAAGGGTGTGTACAACCTTTTGGAAAAAGACCATATAAATTCTAAAACTATTGACGATAACTAGTGCACTCAATCCAATTGTTGGACCTAATGATCTTGAGTCATGAGAATCAAGATGCCATCTTTTCATCCATGCAAAGAGTGGTTATGAAAATTTCATCCAAGTAGCCAAGGGTTACAAAATTACACCCATGAGACCTCAATGTGTGGTACTGTAGCCTAGGAGGGGGTTTGGAAGTATTAAGATTAATTTTTGATTAATCCTTTTAGCACATAGGCAAACTATCAAACATATTTCAAAACAACATTTGCAATATTCATCATTCACATGATTTCCAACGTGAGACTTTACACTCTTTTGGGATAGGATCACCCATGTGCCTAAAGTTGAATCTTTATATGAGAAGTACACCCCAAGGGAGTTCATCGCACGCGCCTAAAGATTCCCCTTTATGGGATCACTCACCAAAGACTATAAAGTTTACACAATGGTGTTCACAATAATCTCCACATTTTATTTCTTCAAAGATTCCTATCCGCATATGACATTTCTACAAATCTTGATCCAACTAACAACATGAAGTTATTGAATGCAAATTATGCCCCAAAAGCTCCAATCTTTACCCTTTATATACTTGAAGGAAAGAAGTGGATGAATAGTTAACCACATTCATTTACATCTATTCCCCATGTATCAAACCAATTATCAAGTGCCACTTATAATTTTCCATCCTCCTATGGATAGGTTCTACATTATTGGGAATATAGGATTTGATCAAGTTTACATACTTGACCTCCCATTATTATTAACTCAAAATAATTACCTAAGTTATTCATAATCAACCCTTATGCCCTTAATCAAAAGATTCTCTTTATAGGGCCCATGAGGTTCATTATTTTATTCCCTATTTTTATCCATATTGTTACCCCAACATTAATACTATTATTTCTAAAAATTAGTAGTTATTTTGTTGTTACAATATCTTTTGCTAACTAGTAAGTCGTTAATGGAATAGAGGTTGAAGGTTATGATGCATTGTAATTCACGACCCAACAATAATCAAAGCATCCATATTCTCACTAGGGATGGTTATGGGTTTGAGGGTCCTAAAATAATGGTGGATCTTGAGTTAAGGGCTTGAAAACCAATATGACACTTTAGGATAAGTCTTTAGCTTAAGTGGAAGGGCTTGAAAACCCAAATAAGGCATAGTAATATTCAATAAAACTAATTGGGAAAACAAAGGGGTCAAAACCAATGGATTATAACCAAGGTATAAATTGAATATACAAAAGTCAAGGCTTTTGTTTGTTTTTTTTTTTTGGTTGGAACAAATGGAAAAAAATCCATTAACACCAAACAAGGGTTGGGGCCCATCTAGCCCACTAGCAATGGACCCTTCACCTCAATTGGCAAAGCATTTTTTGAATCTAGACTTCCACACCTTTAGTTGAATCTCTAGAATCTTTGATTACAATTTTGTTTCCTAGCCTAGTTTTTTTGTGTGCTCTCTCCCCATGCGAATGAGATTTCAAACTTGAAATGCTGAAGATGTGGTTGTAAGGACTTAGTGCAAACAAGTACACAAAATCTATTAAGGCTTTGCTTTTCAATTTCAAATTCTTATGTGCATGAGTATAGTAAGTTTAAAAATCTAATCAAAACACTTCATTTCCTTCCCAATTATGTTTGTTGGTTACAATTCACAAAATTTGCGTGAGAACATTCCGTCGACAATTAGTTTTTTTCACATTACAAAATTATGGTCTGGAGCATCACAATTTGAACTTTTAAAGACATGGTACATTTGAACTTGTGGAGAGCACACTAGGAGAAGGGTTTGTTTAATTTTTCTCTAATCCTTTCGAGGAACATTTGCTTTTAATGTTCAAGATATTAGTAGAGGTTAATATTATTTAGGATTTTCATTCAAAACTTTCACACAAGCCCACTTTGTTGAAAATGAAAACTGTGTTGGTCTAAAGTTACTAAAGAGTTCCAATGTAACAATTTTGAAGTTGAAATGTTAATTCCATTACAGCTATTGATTGTTACAACTTTGCAATGATGTAAGAACTCTTAAAGCATACACTATAAATTTTCTCTCCTTGATAGATTCCTTCTTGGTGGCTAATGTGGTAGAACATCTAATGGCCATGTTGATGGAGCTTGCGTGGTTGTATGATGTTATGAGCAAAGGGTGGGCATTACATGCAAGTTGTGCACAACATTAATTTCACATTGGACAATAACATGTTTCATTCATTCATGTACTAATAAAAAGAAAGATCAAGTTCAAATTGAGGAATTGAGTGAGTTCAAGAATCTAGTCAAATTCTTTCAAGAAGGTGGAATTTTTGAACTAGTTTGTTATTTGGAAGTTGAATCTACTTATTGAAAGACCAAGTCATGGTTTCTTCTGATGCAGATTCTTATGTTGTTGCATCCTATTGTGCAAATATTCACATGGAATACAAATACAACAACAAGATGTTACTTCCGTTTAGGTGACTTAGAAATCCATTGAAGCATTAAAATCAAGACATGGATTTGTTATTGAACATGAACTATTAATGCAATATTGAAGCCAACATTCATTCCTACATCATGTTAAGTTTTCTTTTTTCCATCATTAACAAAATGTTACATTCAATGTGTCATGGAGATTTTTATGCAATCTCATA
>Ga0209208_10011891_pt1 | contig 11101 bp, 7 predicted proteins | sample S1TSphfallax_3_FD_187694 | JGI IMG/M metagenome (GOLD analysis project Ga0209208, IMG submission 187694) | Host-associated microbial communities from peat moss isolated from Minnesota, USA - S1T2_Fd - Sphagnum fallax MG (SPAdes) (version 2) | ecosystem: Host-associated > Plants > Peat moss >... | reverse complement strand
GATGAGCGGCGTGACCTTGAGCGACAGCACGGCGTTCTTGAATTGCGTGGTGGTGGCGCCGCTCGAGGCGGATTCCTGATACGGAATTTCCACACCCTGCATGATCGTGGCCTGTTTCTGGTTCGCCGTGATGACGCGCGGCGAGGAGATCGTTTCGCTCTTGCCCTCGTTCTCCGCCGCCGACAATTCCAGATCGATCAGATGGCTGCCGGACAGCAACGACACGCCGAAGCTGCCATTGACGTTGGCGGCCGGGAGGTTGACCTGATAGCGATTCGCGAGTGATGCCGTCGCGATCGCGGCCGGACCGGAGGCGGCCGTGGTCGCGGCGTTGACGATGCTGTCGGAAGCGGTGGCATTACCCGACACCGAGAACAGATTGGCACCGGCCGACCCTTGCGTCGATATGCCAAGTTTCGCCCCGAGATCGCGCTCGAACGTGTCGCTGACGACCACGATGCGCGCTTCGATCAGCACCTGCCGGATGGGCACGTCCAAGGTCTGCACCATGCGTCGGATGTCGGCCAGCCGTTCGGCCGTATCTTGGACCAAGAGCGTGTTGGTGCGGTCATCGACCGAGAGGCTGCCGCGCGAAGACAACATGGAGTCCTTCGAGTTGCCCGGCTTGATGAGTTTCGCGAGATCCGAGACCTTCGCGTAGTTGACCTGCAGAAACTCCGAATGCACGGGCGACAGCTCCTGGACCTCGCGGTGCGCGGCCAGTTCCGCCTTCTCGCGATTCGCGAGTTCCTCGGTGGGACCGATGATGATGACGTTGTCCTGACGCCGCTTGTCGAGTCCCTTGGTCCGCAGCACGATGTCGAGCGCCTGGTCCCAGGGCACGTTTTGCAGCCGTAGCGTGAGATTGCCGGTGACCGAATCGCTGACCACGATGTTCTGGCCGCTGGTATCGGCGAGCAGTTGCAGCACCGAACGCACGTCGATGTCCTGGAAGTTCAGCGTCAGCCGCTCTCCGGTGTATTCCTTCTTCTCCTCCGCGTTGGCGCGCTTGAGGGACGGCTTGATCTCGATCGTGTATTGATTGTCGGATTGATAGGCCAGTTGTTCGAAATCGCCCTGTGCACTGATGACCAGGCGCGAGCTGCCGTCGACGCGCACGGCATCGACGGTCTGCACGGGCGTGGCGAAGTCCATGACGTCGTACCGGCGCATGAGATTCTTCGGCATCAGCGTACCGGCGAAATCCACGACGATTTGATTGCCTTCCTGGCGCACGTTGACCGGCGTGCGCGGGTCCGTCAATTGCACGATGACCCGTCCCGTGCCGTCGGAACCGCGGCGAAAATCGATGGTACGGATCGAGCGTTCGCTCGGCGCCGGCGCCGGGCCCGCACCGGCGCGGACCGGTGCGGCGGCCGTCGTCGCGGCGGCTTGCGCTGCGCCGGGCGCATTGCCGAGCGTGACGATGACGTTGTTGCCATCGACCGTGGTCGAGAACTGCATCAATGAATCGACATTGACCACGACGCGCGTGCGGCCGTTGGCTTCGGCCGCGAGCACGGTGTCGACGCCGCCGGAGCGCACGTCCACCCGGCGCGACGGCAACGCGAGCGTCGTGTTCGGGAAGTCGAGCGCAATTCGCGCCGGCTTGTCGATGGTGAATGGAATGGGCGTGGGCGCCGGGCCGCTCATGTGCAGCTTGAGCTGCACTTGCTGCCCCGACAACGTTTGCACGTCGATGGCCTCGAGCTTGACCGGGTCGGCGGCCTGCGCGCTCCGGGTGGCCATGCACAAAGCGATGAGCGTCATCATGCTCGCCATCACCGCTCGTATTCGAAACTCTTTCATGCTGTCATCTCCCTGTGGCCTCAATCCGCCAACGCCAATGAGGCCGGTCGCTCGATATAGCCGCCGAGACCGTCCGGTACGATTTCGACGAGACTAATTTTACTATTGGAAATCTCGGTGACTTTGCCGTCGTTCTGTCCAAGATAATTTCCGGGCTGAACCTTGTGCACGAGTCCGTCTTTGGACTCGACCAGGCCATAGAAATTGTTGCCCACCTTGAACGTGCCGACCATCTTGAGCGTGTCGAGCGAGAATCCCTCGAGGAATTCGCGGCTGCGATGCGAACTCGGGCGCAGGCTCGCGTTGCCGGCCGACCCGGGTCCCTGCGGCTGAAACGGCGAGCGCAGCGAGCTGGCGCTGTAGGCAAACGTTTCGTAAGGCTTGACCTCGGGCAGGGGCTGAATGCGCCCGCCGGGCTTCTTCTTGGTGTCCTCTATCCACTTCTGCAGATCGGACTGGCCGCTGGAGCATCCGCCCATGAAGCCGGCGAGCATGATGGCGCCGAGCATGATCATCCCAAGCCGGGGAACGCCGCTCGAGCTTTTCACGTCGCGCCTCCCGCTTTCTTCTTGCCGCCCGTGCGTCCGCCGTCGTCCTCGATGTAGCGATAAGTCTTGGCCGTGACGTCCATCGTGAGATTGTCGTAACCGCCCTTCGAATCGTTGACCGGCGTGATGACGATGTCGTCCAGCGTGACGATGCGCGGCAGCGCCGCGATGCCGCTCACGAAGGTGCCGAACTCATGATAATTACCGACCAGCCTGATCTTGATCGGCAATTCGGCATAAAAACCCTTGGAGAGCTCGCCGGCGGGCTGGAACAATTTTTCCTGCAGCCCCGCCGCGAGACCGGTCTGCGAGATGTCGACGAGCAGGTTCGGCACCTCGGTCTTGCCGGGCAGCTGGCGCAGCATGGCGCCGAAACTGCGCTCCATCTCGCCCAACTGGGCCTTGTAAGCGTCGAGATTGGCCGCGCGTTGCTGCTTGTTTTCGAATTGGCTGCGCAGATCCAGTTCGTCCGCCTCGGCCTTCTGCAGCACCGGCCGATCGTCGTTCCAGACGAACATGTACCAGCCGAACGCCGCGCAGACGATGAAGACGAGCACGATGAAGAATCCGCGCACCGCGAGCGGCCAGCGTCCCACGTCGCGCGGATCTAGATTCTTGAGTTCTTCGAGGAAGTTCATTTCGCCGCAACCTTCTTGCCGGTTGTTTCACCGCTGTTGTCCAAATCCACGCCGACGATATCGGTAAACAGCGTGAAACTTGAACCACCGGTGGGAGAGTTTTGCGCCGTTTCGACGACTTGCAACACCGGGTTGGCCATCCAGGTCGAGGCATCGATGTTGCGCATGAACGTCGAGACGCGCGTGCTCGATTGAGCGACGCCGTGCAGCTCGAGCTTACGTTGACCGGGGACCTGTTTGACGAGCGTGAGGTAAACGCCTTCGGGCACGATGCGGACGAGCTCATCGAACAGGTGCACGATCTCGGGCCGGCTGCGCTGCAATTTCTCGATGATTTCCATGCGCGCGACGAGACGCTGCTTGCGATTCTCGAGGTCTTGGATGTCGGCGATCTGCGCGTCGAGCTTGACGATCTCTTTCTTGAGGAGGTTGTTCTTTTCGGTCTGCGCGTCGATCCAGCTCGAATAGATCAGCTTGCCGACGAGGACGAAGATGACGGCGGCGAACACGGCGGCGCCGGCGGCGATCGTGAACTCGCGTCGCCGTACCTTACGTTCTTGTTCACGCCATGGAAGTAGGTTGATACGCGGCATGGCGGCTCTCAGTCGAAGCTTCGCAGCGCGAGGCCGCAGGCGGTCAACAAGGCGGTGGCATCGCGGCCCACCGCCTGCGCTTTGGCCTTGGAGGAGACCTTCATATTGCCGAGCGGATCACCCTTGTCGGCAGGCACGCCGACCCGGCTCGAGATCACGTCGGCCACCCCGGGAATGTTGGCGCAGCCGCCGCAGATCAAAATTTGATCGGGTTGCGACCGGCCGCTGCCCGATGCGAGATAAAACTGCAGCGAGCGGCTCACCTGCTGGGTCATGTCATCGATGAACGGGTCGAGCACCTCGGGCTGATAATTGCTGGGCAAGCCGCCTTCTTTCTTGGCCCGACCGGCCTCTTCCATGCTCAAACCATAGGTGCGCATGATCTCTTCGGTAAGCTGTTGTCCCCCGAACGCGAAATCGCGCGTATAGATGACTCGCATGTCCCGCAGGACGCTGAACGTCGTGCTGCTGGCGCCGAAATCGACGACCGCCACGGTGCGGTCCATGCCGCCATCCGGCATCTGATGGCGCATCAATGCGCACGCATTCTCGAGGGCGAATGCCTCCACATCGACGATGTGGGCCGTGAGGCCGGAGGCCTGCACGGCGGCCTGCCGCTGTTCGACGTTCTCGGTGCGGGTCGCGACCAGCAGCACGTCGAGCATTTCCGGGTCTTTTTCAGAGGGTCCGACCACCTGGTAGTCGTAGCTGACCTCTTCCATCGGAAACGGGATGTATTGGTCCGCCTGCATCTCGACCTGGCCCTCGAGCTCGTTGTCGCCGAGGCTCTTGGGCATTTGAATGACCTTGGTGATCGCGGCGTCACCGCTGATCGCAATGGCGGCCAGCCGGCTCTTGGCGCCGGAGCGCTTGACCGCGCGGCGGATGGCCTCCCCGACGGCCTCCGCATCCACGATGGCCTTTTCGTTGATGGCGTTGTGCGGGGTCGGTTCCGCCGCATACGACTCAACCCGGTACTGGCCACCCGACATCGTAAGCTCGATGAGCTTCACGGATGAGGTGGTTATGTCAAGTCCCAATAGGGGACGATATCTTTTCCCGAACGACCACACAGATTGTTTTTCCCTTTTTACTCAATACCTTGGGGGTCGAAAACGCTGCAAGAGAGTAGCTACGCCCGGCAAACTTAGCAAGAAACTGTTAAATGGAACGTGAAGCTACTCACGGTAATCGCCGACTGGGGCGCCGGACGCGCACAAAGTGAGAACCAGCAGTCTATCTACTGCCGTTCGCAGCGAAATCCTCGACTTCAAGCGATCCATTCAGACCTCTGGCACCGGGTCTTCCCGGCATTTGATTGAACTTGGTCTGGCAACCCCGCTGTCTTAGGTTTGCGAACCTTGAAGACCGGTGGCTTTGCGTCCTCATCTTTCGATGAGTATGCCCGTGTGCTCGGCGGTAATATGATTACGCAGTTCCGCCGGTTGAATAAGTTAGAACGCTTTCCTGTGATCAAACGTTACCTAGTTCTCATCTCGCGCATTTGTGTGGTGCTGGTGGCCGCAATCCTCTGTTTCGTGTTCGCCAATGTGTGTGCGTACGTCTATTTGAAGCCCGCCCTGCCCGACGTGTCGACTTTGCGGGATGTGCAATTACAGGTGCCGCTGCGCATCTACACGCGCGACGGCAAACTGATCGCCGCGATCGGTGACCAACGCCGCATACCCGTGCGCTACGAACAGCTGCCCAAGAAGCTCATCCAGGCCTTCTTGGCCACCGAGGACGACCGCTTCTTCCAGCATCACGGTGTTGATTGGCAAGGGATTTTGCGGGCCGCCATGGCCAATCTCAAGGCAGGTGGCATCCGCCAGGGCGCGAGCACCATCACCATGCAGGTGTCGCGCGACATGTTTCTGACCCCGCGGCGGGACATGAAGCGCAAGATGAGCGAGATCTATATTTCGCTGCTGATGGAGACCGAGCTCACCAAGGAACAGATCTTTTCACTCTATGTGAACAAGATTTTCTTGGGGCAACGGGCTTATGGGGTGGGCGCGGCGGCGGAAGTCTATTTCGGCAAGACCTTGGACGAACTGTCCATCGCCGAAATGGCGACGCTGGCCGGCATACCCACGGCACCGTCCGTGGTCAATCCGGTCGCGAGCGCGGAAGCGGCGACGGTACGCCGCACCCACGTGTTGGGACGCATGCGCGAGCTCAACTACATCACCCAGGCCGAATACGACGCAGCGAATTCGAGCCCCATGGAATCGCGCCTGCACGGTCCCACCGTCGAGGTCGAGGCACCGTACGTCGCAGAAATGGTTCGCAACGACATGCAGCTCAAGTATGGTGACAACATCTACACGGCCGGTTACCGGGTTTACACGACCATCGACTCCCGACTGGAGCGAGATGCCACCATTGCCTTGCGCACCGGGCTTTTACAATACGACCGGCGCCATGGCTGGCGCGGTGCCACCGCCAAGGTCGACCTATCCCAGGGCGCGTCGGCGGCGAGCCTGGAGGCCGACTTGGAGGAATACCCCTTGATCGGCGGCTTGCGGCCGGCCATCGTCGAGAGCGTCGACGCCACGAGCGCCCAGGTCTTCGTCAAGGGCTTAGGATCGGTGGCGTTGCCGTGGGACAAGCTCTCGTGGGCCAGGCGCGAACTGCCCGACGAGAAAGTCGATCGCTCACCCACCGCGGCCACGGACATTTTCAGCCGCGGCGACGTGATTTATACCGTGGGCAACACACCGCAGAACCTGCAATTCGTGCAGGTCCCGGAAGCGCAGAGCGCCCTCGTCTCCATGGACCCGCGCGACGGCGCCGTCGTCGCCCTGGTCGGCGGCTTCGATTTTTTCCAGAGCAAGTTCAACCGCGTCACGCAGGCGCGGCGCCAGCCGGGGTCGGGCTTCAAGCCCTTCGTCTATGCGGCTGCGTTCGACAAGGGCTACACGCCCGCGAGCGTGGTCCTCGATGCGCCGATCGTGATCGACGAGGCGGGCATGGAACAGGCATGGCGGCCGAAGGAGGACGAGAACCGCTTCGACGGCCCGATTCGGCTGCGCGAAGCGCTCGCAAAGTCCCGAAACCTCGTCTCCGTACGCCTGATGCGGGCCATCGGCGCCGACTACACGTGGAACTATGTGCAGCGGTTCGGCTTCGACAAATCCCAACTGCCCAACGACTTGACCTTGGCGCTCGGCACGGCATCGTTGAGCCCCCTGCAAATGGTCAACGGCTACTCGACGTTCGCCAACGGCGGCTTCAAGGTGACCTCGTATTACATCGACCGCATCGAGGACGCCAACGGCAAGATCTTGGTTCGCGCGGATCCGGCCATCGCGTGCGCCGAATGCAGCCGGGTCTCGGATCCGGTCGCGGCCGGGGTCAAGAGCCCGGCGAACGCCCGTGACTCGTTCCTCGACGAGGGACCCCACGACGGCAAGACGGTGATCCCGGCCAAGAATCTCGCACCGCAGATCATCCGGCCGCAGGTGGCCTATCTGCTCGACGACATGATGGTCGACGTCATCAAGCACGGCACCGGCTATGCTGCCCGGGTGCTGAACCGCGACGACATTGCCGGCAAGACCGGGACCACCAACGATCAGCACGACGCGTGGTTCAATGGTTTCAATGGCGGACTGGTCACCACCGTTTGGACCGGGTTCGACCAAGATCGCTCGCTCGGCAGCGGCGAGCAAGGCGCCCACGTGTCGCTGCCCATCTGGATCTATTACATGCACGAAGCCCTCGAAGGCACGCCGCGACATCTGTGGCCCGTGCCCGACGGCATCGTCAGCGCACGCATCTCACCGGAGACGGGTTTGCTCGCGAGTGCCGACGATCCGAATGCCATCATGGAGAAATTCATCGAGGGCAACCTGCCCAAGGCAGAATTGTACGAGGGTCCGAACAGCCAGAATCCGATGACGGACGGCGACAAGCCGCTGTTCTAAACGCCCATGCCCAAGAAATTTTCCCATCGTGCAGAGGATCTTCGCCGGGCGTTGGCACAGGAAGCGGCCCGGATCATGGCCGAACACGGCATCGAGGACTTCCTCCAGGCCAAGCGTAAGGCCGCCGACCGCTTCGGCGTACACGACGTGGCCGTACTGCCCAAGAACATCGAGATCGAGGCGGCACTGCGCGCCCATCAACGACTCTTCGGCCGTGATTCGCACGACCATTTACTCAAGGACCAGCGCCGCATCGCCCTGGACACCATGCGCCTGTTGGCCGAGTTCCAGCCGCGGCTCGTGGGTTCGGTGCTGAACGGCACCGCGACGAATTACAGCGACATCAACTTGCATCTGTTCGCCGACCGTTCGGAATCGGTCGCCATCCGCTTGCTCGAACTCGACATCCCCCATGAATTCTACGAGCGCCGCGTCAAGATGGATGCCGAACGCAGCGTGACCTATCCCGCCCTGCGATTCGATGCCGGCGGCCGCACGGTCGATGTCACCGTGTTTCCGATCGACGGCATTCGCCAATCGCCCTATTCGCCGGTCGATGGCCGTCCGATGAAACGCGCCGATGCGCGCGAAGTGTCGGAACTGATCGAGACATAGCAGCCGTCATTTCGCGCTCTTGTCCTGCCACACCGCGAGCGTGTCCGGCGACCCCTGCGCCCTCACGCCGTTGTCGCCCAAGATGTCGTCCGTCGCCGCCATGATGGCCTGGCGCGCGAATACCAAGGCTTCGCCGCCTTTCTGATCGAACTCGATGGTGACGAACGGATCCTTCAGATCGCGCAACACCGCGACCATGTGCTTCAGGCTCTTGATGCGCACGCCGTTGACCGAATAGACCACCGACCCCACCGCACTCGAATAGCCATTGGCGATCTTGTGCGGGAAGAACGGCGACGCGACGACCACCAACTCCTCGAGCTCGTCGCTCGGTTCGTCGAGCGCATGCGTGACCAAAGGACTCTTGACGAGGCCCAACATGCGCATCATGCCGACGTTGTTCTCGAGGCTCGATACCATTTGCCACGTGGCCGGCGAGAAGACCATGGGGCCGTAAATGAAATACGACGGGTAGCTGCCGCGCAGGTCGGCGACGAGCGTCGGATGCTCGGAACTCACGGGTAGGCGGATGGCCATGGATTTGCCGCCCCTGACCACGGTCAACGGCAGCACGCCGTCCCGGGCGAGCTTCTGGATCAGATAGGCGAAATTCACGCGCAGATCCGTGTCGATCTTCACCATGCCTTGATTGTCGATGGGTACGTCGCCGATCCGGCTGATGATGTCCCATTCTTTGAGCGGATACCCGGCATCGGCCTTGGCCGGGCGATGCACGACCATTCCCTCGACGCTCTTGTCGATTTTGAGGAAGTCGCGCAACGCCGGATTCTCGAGCGTCTGCAGGTCGTCGTACATCGCCGGTTTGCCGTCATAGTGGCCATCCGCGATGTCCTTCAAGAAAAGCTCGACCTCCTCGTTCGGGATGATGTAACCGATGTTCTGCGTGTCGCCGCCGAGTTTGCTGAACGCCAGCCCGATCATCTTGTCGTCGGCGATGGCCGGTCCGCCGCTGTTGCCGGGATTGATGGCGGCATCCACTTGGATGCGCAGCCCCGAGACCGGGTAGTTGTACGAGACGAACTCGATGCGCGACACGATGCCCTTGGTGATGGACAGCGAATTGCCGCCGGTTGGAAATCCGTAGGCCAGCACGGCATCCTTGATGTGCGGCAGCTTGTTGGCCCGGGCCATCGGCGGATGGGTGTCGAAGAACGACGGGTCGTCGAGCTGCAGCACCGCGAGGTCGATGCCGGGCGCCACCGCGACGACGGTGGCCGACACTTTGTCGCCCGCCGCACTCGCCTGCACCTGAACCTGGCTGGCGTACAACACCACGTGGGCGTTGGTCAAAATGCGCTTGCCTTCGATGACGACGCCCGACCCCGTGGCCTCCGCGGGAGCCTGTTTCGTCCAAGGTTTGAACGGGTCGGGATAACGCATGGTCGAGAACACCTTGACCACCGACGCTTCGAGGTTGGCCGGAGGGTCGGCCGCCGCGTAGGCCGGGGCCGCGCCGAAGGCGGCCGCAGTCAAGGTGGCGCATAACGCCAGGAAACCAACCAGGGTTCGTCGTTTGAATCGTGTCATGGTTATTGTGCTTTGAGGAGTTACTTGCCGACTGAGAATGCGAGCAGAACGTTGCCGGGCTGGCCGCTACGTTGGCCGTATCCCGAATTGATGTACAGGACGCCGTTCACGATCGTGGCGCCCCCTTGATCGAGCGTGCCGCCGCTGGCCTTGATGCCGTTGATGGTCACGAAGTCCCTGGCCGTGTCGTAGTCCCAGACGATCTTGCCGTCGATCGTGGAATACGCGCGCAAGTGCCCGTCCATCGATCCGGAGAACGCGATGCCCGGAATGACGGTGACGGCCTGGGCCTCGGCATGCGAGCAGGCCTGCGCGCCCCACGCACACGCAGGCGTGGGTGCCGCCGTGTACCAACGGCGGATGCCGGTTTTCATGTCGATGGCTTCGAGCGCGCCCGTCGCGTTCTCGGGCTCGGCCGCCTGGCCCGACAACGCCACGTACAGGTTGCGATGATCCGCGGCCGGTCCCCACTCGATGCCGCGCAGGGCAGCGCCTTCCCCGGCTTTGGATTGCCACACCACCTCGCCGCCGTGATCCGGATCGACGGCATAGACGATGCCCGATTTCTGTGCCGCCAAGACGAGCTGCCGACCGTCGGCGAGCGTGCGCAAAATGGGCGAGCTCATGAAAGCCGCTCCGCCGACGGCCTCGTGACGCGCAAATTGCTTGGCCCAGCGGATCGCACCGTCGGTCATGTCCACGGCAAGCACGGCGTCGGAGAGTCGCTGATCGATCGAGGTCAGCGAGCCGCCCGTTCCGACATACAGCAGGTTGCGCTTCGCATCGACGGTGGGTGCCGTGGTGATCGCGGCACCCGCCGGCCCCCATTGCTGCGTATCCGCGGCACGCTTGGCCAGAGGCCGCGGCTCCTCGGGTATGGCATAGGTTTTCCAGAGGAGCCGTCCGGTCGTCATGTCGAGCGCGGCGATGCTGCCCCGGAACGTGCAGCAGGCATAGGTGGATATTTCCGCGGCGGACTGCTCGCTCGAATTGACCACGACATAGAGGCGATCGTGAAACAGCGTCGGTGCGCCCGTGATGCGCGCGAGCGGGTGCGAGTCCACCTGCGTCTTCCAAAGCAGCGTGCCCTTCTGTGCATCGAGCGCATAGACACTACCGCTGTCGTCGCCGAAAAAGGCCGCGGTCGGTGCTTTGAGGACTTCCACGTGGGCGTCGGTGAGCGGGGCATGTTTGCCTTTTTTGCCCTTGCCCTTCGCCAGTTTACCCTTCGTCTTGGCGGGCGGCCGCGGCACGGCGACCTTGCGCAGCGGTCCGAGCTCGCCGATGAAGATCGACCCATGCGTTCCCGCCGCCGCATCGAACGTCCAATACGTACAGCCAGTGGTGGCATCCAGCGAGTACACGCGGCCGATGGCACTCAAGACGAAGAGCCGCCCGTCGACCACGGTGGGCTGACCGGC
>Ga0209208_10011890_pt1 | contig 11103 bp, 6 predicted proteins | sample S1TSphfallax_3_FD_187694 | JGI IMG/M metagenome (GOLD analysis project Ga0209208, IMG submission 187694) | Host-associated microbial communities from peat moss isolated from Minnesota, USA - S1T2_Fd - Sphagnum fallax MG (SPAdes) (version 2) | ecosystem: Host-associated > Plants > Peat moss >... | reverse complement strand
TGTGAAATGGAGTATTACTATGGGAAAAGTGGAGAGTGCTCAAGACATGCAGATGAAGGTGGTGTTTCTAAATTGCTTGCACCCTAAGTTGAAATTTTAGTACATAGGACTCTTGTGGAGTGCTAACATGGTAGTGCACGTTGTCCATCCATGGGCTGAGTATAATGAACTATGGAGATCTAGTCAGCAACGTTGAATGCTCTAGATTGCTGACTGTTATGGTGACTCAGAGCTGTACTTTTGCTGCATTATGTGAAGCCTTGTTGGCCTCAGATTCATGATCAAAATCACTCTGGCATGATAGCTGGAACTTGTAGATGTGAGGCCCAAATGACCTAAGTGGGCATTGTCTTTACTATGAGATTGGTACAATATTAATTCAGGCTATTACGGTAACCTTTTTCAAAATTGATTGCAAGATGACCTAGGTAATTCCAAGATCTGGGTGTGTCAGTTGGGTTGAGAGCCAACTGTCTCAACTTGCTGTATTGCTGACCATGGTTACATTAGGACAGTGATAAAATGAACCCTTCATCTTATTAGTCAAAGTTGGGAAAGATTTAAAGTATGTGCACTCTTGCCACTATCTTTGTAGATGACTTCGATACTTCCCAATGACTTTGATCACCCTTACTGCAGAGTATGCTTGCATTGGCATCTTCTTACTTATGCGGTCAACAGAAGTTCTTCTTATGCGAGGAAATCGGGCCTGCAATCTTCCCTCCCTCTACTTGGATCAACATGGCGAGGTCAGTTTCTTCATCAACTTCTGACCAGGCTTAGGATTAATGCTATCTTGAGATACACTAGTGATTTAGGTTGAGATGCACCCTGCAGCTTTGTTATCTGTGTTGAATCCTAGACTATCAGTAATGGCATGTCAATATCGCTTTTACTTGAATAGTCACAAACTCTGTGAACACATGTTTCAATACATGAGTTGTACTGAGTTTCATTTTCCACTTGGATGGGACACATGTTGCACGACATCTACTCTACTTGACATTGAACTTGGTTTTTTTATACGGATCCAACTATTTTCTGTGTTCCTGATACTGAGAAAAACTTGCAGGAAGACTATGCTCTGCAGCGTAACCAAAAGTTGTACTTGAGTGAACTCCGCCTGAACAAGGTAAGGGGTGCAGTTTACTTTCTTCAAAAGGCACCTTGCATCAAGGATGTTTGGAGTGGTAGTTTTGCGATTTGTTCATGCACTTGCCTTGGTTCCTTTTCTGGCAATTAAACTGTCTTTCTATTCACAGCTCTGCTTTTCCCTTCAATTGAAGCAGATTTGGCTCCTTTTTATTTGCTACTGTGTGTGTATGCTGAGAGAACTCGTTTGGTATCTTGAGTAGGAACATAATCCGGTGTACCTTGTTGCAATCAGTCACGCATTCTCTGAGTGGATTGTGGGTGCACAGGTGAGGTGGTTATGGTTGACTGCAGGGTTTGATTTTGACACACGTATTCTCCATACATCTCATATCAGGGAATTCTTTACTTATTCGGAAACTCATGATCAATCAACTATTCTTGCTGCAGATGCCACTTACTATCATGAAGAAGGTATGTACTATATACTATGTAAATTTGTTTGAAGGCTGAGATATGCAAGTGTCTTTCATAGCCATGTAGATTGACCTTTCTATGGTAAATGTGGTGCAGACCATTGCTCAAGACAGGTCTAGAAGTGTAAGTTTTCTGGTGTGGGTGAGCAGGCTTGTCAGCTGATAATTAACACTATTCCATAGACCTTTAAATAGTTCCCTCTCTTAAATCAGTAGGGTTGTGCAAATTTATGCATGTAGCTGCTATGGGTTATCAAGTGATTTGTCATGCATACATGACAACATTCTGTTGGATAGCCTAGCATCTGTCCTACTAAGTGAACAGGGTCTCTTCCAGTGGCTTTGCCATAGGCTTGTTCCTATCATATTGTGTCAACAGAAAACAATTGACTGAAATGAGGTTGCTTGGTTCATGACTGAACAGAGTGTGGTGCATGTTGTCCTTGTTCCTGTTGAAATGGCTGCAGGAATGAAAGACCAGGAAGGTCAAGAGAAACAAAAAGGTCCAAGAAGACTGTGATTGCCATCTTTTAGCCACTTGGTGTTCAGCTGAGGCCATGCAAGAGGCAAGCTATCTTTGTGTTCCTATACTTCATAGAATTGCATCCACTTAAAATTGGCAAATTTCTCTGGCCCTTAATTTTTCTACTTTGGTTTATCTTCTTGGGCTGCATTTGCAAGCAGACTTGATGTGCTACCCACAGGAGAGGCCCAAACAGTGATGGTTCTTTAGTCAATATTTTTTTGTTTAAAATTGATTCTACGATTATGTGCTGTAATCTTTTGGTTTCTATATTCATACTTAAAATTGTTGAAATTAGCATAGAAGCAGAATCACTCCACACAAAAAACCACCTTTAAATTTAACCTCTTTTTTGAATGAGAAGATGGAAACTAAAAAGATATTAAGAAACCATAATCCCAAGGTATCAGCCAAACTGAGTCATAATTGGGTTTGAAAAACATCAAGCCATTTGTGCAACCAGATGGGTTCACGCTTCATCATGGCATGTGTTTCACATTAAAAGAATAATTTCTTTCACCATTGACTTGAAATAATATCACATAACAAATAGTGTCCTATGTGTCTTGTATATTCAATGTTAGAGAAACATGAAACCAGGTAGTTTATTATAGATGGTAATGTATTTGTAACAATCTTCAATTAAGCCATAGGAAGTTACTTGCATGAACCCAAGTCTTGTACCACTTTCATCATCAAAAAAACACCCAACCTGTATGGTTTTGTGGGTTTTTTTCTTGAGAAGGTAAATTCATGATGATTTTTTCAACAATTTTTTCTATCACTAGCTGATTATCATTGAGATTTTTAGACTAAAATATGATGATACAAAAGATGGAATAATAAAATGAAAATTTAAAAAGTCTAAAACTTCATAGTTTTCTATTTTAACAATTGTAAACTTATTAAATGTGTACATATATCTAATTGGATTTTTAAAATTACATTCTCAAAAGCATAGAATTTTTATATCAATAGCAGGAACAAAACAGCAAGTAACAGTTAAAAAGTACTTGGCCTTTTTTTAATAACTGATTATGGTTTATAGACCAATTTTTATTTTTATTTTTAAACATAATCATGTAAAATGCGTGTAGCAAGGCCCACATGTTTTCTCCATCTTGTTAGTGAAGGTAGATTTGAAAGGCCAAAATGCAAGCTAATCAATTAGAGCACCATGGGCCATGCATTTTGGTGTCAAAAGACATCATTAGATTTTTTTGAATGTGCAGGTGGATGGATTATAACCAAAAAAGAGAAGGTCCACAAAACATCTACTTCTCACATAACCCTACTCATGTTTTAAGGTTAGTAACTCATCTCCTATCAAGCAGGCAGTATTATAGCAGTCAAATTTTGGGTCCCATAACTTCTAATCCTCCATTATCAGACGGATCTTAGTAAGATGCACACCATCAACCTATCCTAAATTTGCTCTTGTCAAGCATGCAATATTACAACTCTTCGACTCTAGGTCCCATAACTTTTTATCCTCCATTATCGGACGGTTTTTAATAAGATGCACACCATCAACCTATCCTAAATCTACTACAATAGTAGTTCGTAATTGTTGCTGGGGACAGCGACATTCTTGTATTGTGAGCGCGAAATGTTAGTAAGGTCTAGCTTAAAGTCAAAGCTCTCAATGTTCATTCGGTCTATGATGAGCTACGAATTCCCCTTTCCCCCTTCTATGAGAATTCTATGAAAAGTACGAATCTATGAATGCTTGTTGTAATTTCTTCCATCCTATTTCTCTCTTTCTCACATTTTGCCTAGTCCCAAGGATACCCACAAAGAAGTTTGTGGCTCCCACTTTGGTGTTATGAACTACCCACTGGATAATTTGAACAAGGTCACCCCCAAACCCCTATAGATGCAATTTTCTATATGCTTCTAATTCTATAGCTCATACCACCTTTAGGCATCATCAGCCTTCAACATCAACCCTTGATCAATCCTAATTCTAACTAGAACACAGAGCTGACCATCATATGGTCACTAGTGCAACGAAGAAAAACACAACAACTATCTATCCTGCAAGCTCACTCTTACCACCAAAAATTACATTTCCTTCTACTTGTTAACTTGCCTCTTTCTCCTTCGAATCCCGTATGTTATCCTTGTCCAACCTCTTGTTTTTCCCGTCTTCCTTGCATGCATGAATTGCACTTGGCCATCCATCTTCAATTGCCACTATGTTTCACATAACACACAAGCAACAAACCTTCCAACTCACAACCACTAACAAACAAATGAAAAGATAAACCCTACCATTTGCATGAAGAAAGTTGACAGCAATTCAACACCTAAACCCTAATACGAATATAGTTGTCACACTATAGAAACGTAAAAGACTCCTTGTCCGATCACATGATATCTTGCATAGACTTCCTACATCTGCGACAATTTTATTAAGTATTTTGCATGAAAGCTATTCTTAGAGGTTAATTCAAGGTTGGGAAATGTGAACTTCAATCTGAAGATCAGATTGGCAGAAAGTGTTCGTAGCCTTGTGAAAACGTTTTTTCACACGTCTTTTTTATTTGGAAACACACCATCATTGCAAGTGAGGATTTTTCTAGGCTTATTGCACTTTCAAGTTTCCTTTCCCTTTCCTTTTCTAATTTACAATAAACCCCCTATATAATCACACCTTTGGTGACCGCTTTTTTGTGACACTAACAAATTGTGATTTGAATGTGTATAATCACATTCAATATAAACTCTTACAAGATTGTGACTATAAGCAAAAAGAAATTACAAAATGGCCCTTTTATGCTAGAATAAAGGTGTCAATTGATTAAATTTCCTACATGAATTATTCTATGTTCTACTATGCATTATTAGACTTGAAGAAGGTTGTGATTTATGCCCTTTTTTTTTGTGACAATTTACATTGAATTTGAGCTCCTTAATTGTTAGCTTGTGTATCTTGTCAATTAAGTTTTTTTAATTAAAATTTTCTATTTTCTTAACAAGTTCACATATCTTTTGTTTGTCTACAATAGAAAGTTGTTTTTTTTCTCTCTTCAACTAGATTCATTGTTGTTAGTTTGCACAACTTGAACACAAAGCAACACTAACATTGCCAAAATACAATTTACAAAACCTTAATATTTACCTTAGGTTTTCTCCCATTATAGTCACATTTACAAAGAAAGCTCTACAAACATTTTGTGCTACTAATGAGTATGATAGTGATTATAAATAATGATTTTTCTACTAAAATGAATGGTTACCAAAAATTGTGTGACACAAAAAAGAATGTGACTAAAATGAGGGTGATTATAAAGGGGGTTTATTGTACTTCTTGTGACATGAAGGCTTTGGAACATAATTTATTCTCTTATCCCTTTGTGGCCCCCTTTGGGTTTTTGCATTTATGACTTGGACTTGGGTCGTTTTTCTTTATTCACCTTTATTGGGTGTTTTGTTTAATGAAATTTATCATGGTTTAATCATCATATATTTAATAGAAATAGACCTAATGTAAAACTTTTTTGTACTTGTCATAAGCTATCTGAAAAATTAAAAAAAGTATAAAAGATTTTTGCACATCAAAAGAAAAAACATGTCAAAGAATTGTAATAATAAAAAAATTACCAATGTCACACTAAATGAGGGCCAAGTGTGAACTAGCACTTACAATGATACCTTCACCATCTTGAATGAGGTATCTTAGAGATTACATTTTGAGAAATGTTAAATTTGAACTTAAACACATTGATTTAGTGTACTAGTATTTATAATAGCTTAAAATCTACTTAAAAAAAGTAAAGGGTTTTAGTTTTTATCATCATATCATTGTAGTGATTCAGTTAAGGCTTTAAATGAGGCAATGAATAAATTTTTAAAAGGTTATTACAAATTGTGAAAAAGAATTTAACAAAAATGCCATAAAAGTCAAAATGCTAATGAGCTTCATGGACATTGTAAACCTTAATATGAATGTCATTATATGGTATTGAAGAATATGTATTCAATGTAGCCTTTTTTTTTGGGGAAATTTTGGCATGTTGTGAACTTTTGAATGATTTTTTGATACAAGTTCATTGATTTAAAATTTTGTCAAATTTTGAAAAAACTTTTTAAATTCACCAAATTTCTATACATGGTTAAAATAGGTAGCCGAAAATGTATAAAGTTGTTTGATTTGTTTCCTTTCATATTTTATTAATAACCAAACTTTGTTATATAAACTTATGGATGATCACACAATGATGACACAACTCAAAAAACAAAAATTGATCAAAAAGCAATGTTTGAAATGCGATGCAACATGAAACATTAAACAATTATTAGTTTGGATTATTTTTTTTATTTTTTTTTCTTTCATTCGTTCCAATTTAATATGTTTTGGTGTTTAAATTTGTGTGAATGGTCAAAGTTTTGTCCACTTCTCATGTGAAATGCAAAATGAAACTTTAGTTGTCACAAAAGAAGTGGATAAACCTTTCAAAATATGCCACTACTTGAAAGGTCAAAATGCAAATTTGTCAATTGTAGCACCACATGACATACTTTTTTTTCTATTAAAACACATCATTGGATTTTTCTTGATTTTGATAAAATTTTGATAGAGATTTTTAAGTGATTCATTACTCACCAAACAAATGATCAACTCAAGGTTTAAAATTGTATAGGAGTTGGTTCGTTGAAACATATCAAAGAAGGGGGCATAAAGTCTAGAAAAAACTTTATTTTTTCACACTGAAAAAAAAATGCCGCCAAAATGAAATTTGCACCTTTCAAATTCCTAGCAAAATGTTTTCAAGCTTTATGCAACATTGAAATATAAAATTTCTTTTGTATTGAAATATTTTGACATCTAAAATTTTGTCAATATTTTGAAAGCTCTCAATCAACATGGCTACAATCATAATGATGTTAAAGTTGATGAAGGTCTCAACGGAAAAACAATGTTCATTTGTTAGGCCGAATGTTTCATTGAAATAAACTAACAGAAGTGGAAGCCACCTATATGAACACTAGCATGCCATGTTTAGGCAATGAATACTTGTGATTATTTTTTAACCTTGAGGGGTTAAGTGACTAGTCACATCCCTATGATCATAGGGGAGAAAGCTTGGGGATTGTAGGAAAGAAAATATCAAATTGAATTAGTCTAAAATGCTACATCCCCTAACTTTGGCATTAAACTAAAAGTTAAAGCTTCTAACTCCAAGGTTATGATTAAAGAAATAAAATTTCACATTTTTAAACCCACTTTATGGAAATGGGAATGTGGTGTATTTTTGAGTTCAATATAGATGATTAAACACAAACAAAATAGTTCAAAAGAAAATTAAGAACTAGCTTTTAAGTTCAAATTAAACTTCTCATGTAGATTATGAAGCAAGAAGCCTCTTGAACTATCAAAAGAGACTCACCATTGTAGGTTAATATCTTGCACATGTGAGATCATCTCTGTCATCTAATCAATCTTGGGATTTGGTGTGTCCACCATTGAAGCAAAGAAAGCAAAAAATCTAATAGCCATGAGTTTGAAGCAAACATTTGGTGCAAGTTATGCCATTTCAAGATGAGGTGATTACAATGTAGACATTAATGCAACAAATGGTGATTGGGTACAAATGTAATTGGTGCAAACAATTTTTGGTTTTGGTGCAATTGTTTGGACCAATACGAGAGTTGGTATGACCAATAGCTAGTGGCCTCTTCCAAACCTTATAATTTTGCATTTCACTAACACATTTGACATGGAGCATAATGGTGGAATTTCACTAGGAAGAAAACATAGGATGCACTATAGGTTGTTACTTTAGTTATTATCAATTGGTGCCAAATGAATCAATCTCTATTATGCATTGCAAGGCATGTTGTTGGAAGTTGTTTTGTTTCATTTTGAGTTCCAATGTTTTAACCTTACCTTCACATTGCCTTCAAGTTGTCCATTGGACAACCCACAACTTAATGTTATTACAAGCCTACAACCATAGATAACTACAATCATGCATGTAAACAAAATTAAACAAAACCATGAGCATTTCACTTTATGTGAGAAAAAAATTCATATCCATCTTTTAGTGCTTCCATTTTGTTTAACAATTTATCCCTTCTCTCCTATATGTGTGTGCACCAATGTCTTTTTTGTTTTTATGGGCTAGTTTAAAACCAAATAATTGATTTTTACTTCCTCATTTTTTCCTTTGGTAATAGCAATATCATCATTGTGTTGCAAACATTTTGTGTGGAATAATTGGAAACACATATGCTCCCTTTTGGAAATAAACATGTGGCATCCTTCCAATATGCCTCCCACAAGTCCAATTTCCATATGGTGCAATCATTTATCCTTGCTAGTTTTCACTAACTTCTCAAATATTTGTTGCATCCATATTTCATGCAACCACCATGTGCAACTAGCTAGATTTGTTACCATGGGGATGTGCAAATTGACTTTCTAAGACAACTATAACAAAGGGAAACACTAATCACTTGGTATATTCTTTTGTTGTTTTGGATGAATACAAGTTTTATTTGCCTATTTGATGTGTCTGAGCTTAAACCTTGAGACAAATTGAAAACCATTTATTTGAAAAAAAATCCAAGTGATTGCAAATTTAAAACTTCACAATAACATTTTGAACTATAACCATTTTGCCAATTCCAACAAGATTAAAATTAACGTGACATAAATGTGTGTATGAATGTCACTCACAAAACATGAGACCATCACCTCCATCATGAACAACAATCAAAAGCTACCATGATTACCACTTGATTTCATTAGCTCAAGATCCAAAATTTCAGGCAAAGGTTATATAGGATTTGAGTCCTAAGTTTCTATCACATTTTTGGAGGCAATAGCAAGACTTGTGACTTCATAATATTGCTTAGCAATCAAGATTTTGATGCTAACACATAAAAGGATCATCAATATTTCACCATATGTGAATCACCTATGGGTCAAAGTTGCTAGCTCGAACCAAAAGAAAAGTTCAATTTCACATCCAAACAATCTCAATAAACCTAAGCAAAAAATTGCATGAGGAAGTTTTTGAAATGCATCAAATGCATAAGCAAAAACCTCATGATCATATTGAATTGATATTTTAATTTTTCATTGAATGAAGTTTCATGTTTTCATGTTCATGAACATTGTTGTATGACCATGAAAAGGCACATAACATGCGTTTTTCATGTCCATATTGGTGAGTAGGTATTAATTAATTAGGTTTACAAAAAATAGGTATGAACCAATGTTGTGCAACCTTCAATCCAAGTTTTGATTTTTTTAAAAAAATTGAAGGTTCTTTGAGTGTGGGTTTGAACCTAATTCTTCTCATTTAAAGACCTACAATTTTGATTTTAACACATTTTCAAGTTCAAGAACCTTCAAGCCTAATTCAAAACTAGGTCCAATTCCATGTATACATTACACACTCCACTATGCTAGATATTGTATACATAGAAAATTTTATATCAAATTAAAATCAAAATTTATATAAATACGAAATTAAAAATTAGTAAAAAGTAATATTTAACTTTGAAGTTGCACTTACTTGTCCAAATCCAAAAACAAAATCAACTTGCTTACCTAAAACCTTGCCTTTTTTTTCATTCGAATGTTTTTCCTCAATTCTAGTTTTGGTCCCTATTTAGCAAAAGACTGGTTCCAATGTCAAATTCAAAATTAAGTTATTGATCACAATCATTTAAACATAATGCACCCTATAAAAATGACCATTGTGACACCAAAAGTGAGCCATTCAACCATGCATTCACCTATTGGCATGGTGAGAGGGTTACAAAAGCTTTTTGACTATATAATTCAAATGAAAAATTCCAATGTGCAATAGTTTGTAATGGAAGTTTGTAATAGAAAAATTTACATGGAAGATCTACACATAAGATTTTGGGTACAAAAGCAAGCAACTAGTTATTTTTTGGGTCCATATTTTGGTATGACAATAGTGATCAACTCAAAGAATTTGTAGAAAAGCTACCTTATAGGTTGTTCTCCATGACTATGAGTTGGTGTCATAAATGCCCCAAAAATCTAGAATAACAAAACTATCCATAAAGTCACATGAACTAGGCATGGGAAGCCCCAATTTCATTGAAATAGGGTGCATACCCCAAAACAAGGCATGAAATTTATACAAGGCATTTTAATGGGGTATGAAACTAGGTTTTGGATCTAAAATGAGGGTCAAATTAGTTCCATCCCTTGTTTGTGCCCATCAAGAAACTTTAACAAGTGTGAACAAGTATGACCCCGTGTGCATTTGAAGTTTCAAGCTCATGTGTGAACTTTCATATTTGGTGTGTAAGGTTTGTGTTATGATTTTGTTGTTGAGTGTGAACTTTCATGTTCATGTGTGATCTTTTGTGAACTTTAATAAATGTTAAAATTTTGTTGTCAAGTGTGAGTTGTTACAAAGGAAAGGAGCATGATGAATGTTTGATGAGAATGTGGAATGCCCTAGCCTTGAAATATGCCAAGTTAGAATATACACAATTTGAAATAGACATTTTGAATTGTTGTTTGTAGATGTGACATCCAATAGAACCCAAATATGAGAATACATCTCATAAATATAATGTGTTTGTAATCTAATGAGCATTGGAGGTCTAAAAGTGTGCATGTATGTGATGTTATGTGTATGTCTAGTAGGTATAGCAAAGTTGCTAACTAATCTATATGCAACCCATGATTTCATTGATAATTGCCAAATGACACAAGTTCTTGGGAATAAAGGAAAGGCACCAAGGAGGGAGAAAATATAAAAAACCATTGTGGAATCTTTGTAGGGTTTAGGGTTTACTATGCCTCATATTCCACTTGCAAAAAGAATGTGACAATTGATTCCATCAATGACGCACTCCCAACTCCTTGAAGGACTCAAATGTGAGTCCAAGTGAAAGACAGCGGAAGAGGGAGGAGTCGGGATGCACTCCCTAGCTCACAACACTTGGAGGGGTAGAGGGGCGTGTTGGAGCTCCGGGATGGGACTAGGAAGAATTGACAAGCTTATTCACTCA
>Ga0209208_10011889_pt1 | contig 11103 bp, 12 predicted proteins | sample S1TSphfallax_3_FD_187694 | JGI IMG/M metagenome (GOLD analysis project Ga0209208, IMG submission 187694) | Host-associated microbial communities from peat moss isolated from Minnesota, USA - S1T2_Fd - Sphagnum fallax MG (SPAdes) (version 2) | ecosystem: Host-associated > Plants > Peat moss >... | reverse complement strand
CTCAATTTGCGACATGACTTTTCCTGATCGTGAAAGCTGCAATCTAGGAGTTCTCTAGATCGTTGAAAACCTCATTCTGTTGTCTGCTCGTGTATGGTCAACGGAACATCATCATCATCATCATCAGATCTGCTCTTCTGATGGATGGCTACCTCTTTTTCACAGATGGCTATGTTGTCCAAAATGCTGCATTCTATTACTAGATGTGATCCTGATTTGGTGTAATTGACAAATTAGTGCACAGTACCAGCTGGATCAACCAAACCTTCATGTATTCTGTGTTGTGGCAATGGCTGCAAAAACATTTCAAGCAGAGGATGCAGACCAAAAGATGTACAGATCAACTATCTGCAAAGTAAATCTGACAAAAACTCTTCCAGGATTGCAATCTATCATATCAATGTAGTGTTGATTTTCGGGACTCCTAGATTTGAGAAAGAATTCCAGCCAAGATCATCATTTAATTGAACAAACAGCAGAGCTGTTAAGTTCAAAGAAGAAGAAGAAGAAGCAGAGTTGTTGAATCCCTCACATGTTTTCTTTCTTGAAGGTTCAAATCTGTGGCTTGTATCAGATCACGAGTGTGATGGCGCCACTGCACTGGTCACATAGATCTTGGCCTTCTAACTCACCAGTTATTGTAAAACATGTTGGAATGAGAGAGAGAGAGAGAGAGAGCGTACTAACAATTATGACTCTGTTCTGTAGTAATAACACTTGTGGCAGGTGATTATTATCTGGTACAAATTCTCTGACACCATGCAGATTGAGATTAGCAAAACCCATTGTAGCAGAGTTTCATGACCAACAGGGATTGTATATTTGCACACTAGCCGAATGAACAAATCGGGGTGTAGTGTTTCCAAAAGACACCATGGACTTCATAAGAGAAAACACAAGTGGACCTGCCTTGGTACTACAAGACTGTGAAGAGGGAAGCAGTATCACAAAATCCCAATTTTTCTAGCCAGTCAGGGGAAAGAGATCATGCCTTATTAGGAATCAGGACTGCTTCTCAGCAGGAACTAACTGTGTGCTATGTTTAGAGAATTCGAAAAAAATTGTCAAACTGATACTTACTCTTGGAATACTTTGAGGACAAGCAAGCAAGCAACCCCCTTCCACTTTTCTTTACCAAGCTGCATTCTCAGTTCTCTTCTTGACGTGATATTGGAGACTCTGAAACGTACAATCTGCAAGGTGCAGGAGAAATCACGCACAAAATTTGGGCAGTGCAAGCAATTTTGTGATTTTACTGCACATTGTAGAAGGAGTCGATGATGGCATCTGCCAAGAACGCACACTTGGCCAAATTGAGGCCAGCCAGAGAGATACGCCCATCCTTTGTCATGTACACATGCCATTTGTCGGTCATGTTATCACTCTGCTCCAACCCATCCGACAACACAACCACATAATGGGTTATGAGCACTGGTGAGTTCCTCCTATCCAATCTAATGTCCTCATTCCCTCCCAAGTCAAAGTGATGCCTGCTAGGAAATTCAGCTGTACCAAAAACAAGAATGATGCAAAGTTTGCAAAGCAACAAGGAGAACAAGACTACCTGAGCCTTGTTCAATCCAGTGAAAGAGAACATGCCGATCTGCTTGAGGACAAATGACCAGTCCTTGCTACTCTTGTCCTTGGTAGAAAGCTCATCATAGAGTCTTTGGCGTACTGTCTTGATCCGACCAGCCATGGCTTGCATCTCAGCTCTCCATTCATCAAACATAGTTGGATCTCCTACCACATTGGCGACAATGCGGGCACCATGGACAGGAGGGTTTGAATACATAGGTCGTGCAAGCCTCTTCAGTTGGCTCTTCACCCTGAGAGTAGAAAGAAGTTTGCTATCACTCAGACATTTGGAAACAAGAATGGAAGCCAATATGGAAACAGGCACCAAAAAAGGAACTCTGAATGAGGATGTTTTGAGTCCAAATGATGAGGTCTGGGTATCTCATTATACTTACTTTGTTGCCACCTCAGGGGAAGAGACAACCACATTGATGGCACCAATACGCTCAGCATATAGACCCAGATTCTTGCTATAGGACTGAGCCACAAAAAGCTCAATGCCTCGGGCTACAAACCGCCTCACAGAGCTGGCATCATCATCAAGGCTGCCACTTGCAAAACCCTGGTATGTAACAATCCCCACTTTCTTAGATGCCACAAGTCCAAGTGATGCTTCTTCCCATACCTCCAAATTGTGTACAATAACAACCTTTGCTTCTTCAACCTTATGGCAAATAGCTCCTTAGCAATGCCCAGATGTTCACCCAAAGAATTGTTCTGCACATATTTGTTCACTGCCACTACATTGACACTAAATCTCTTCCATGCAAAAGCCTGGCAGGATCAGCTTTACCTGGTATGCAACATCAAAGAAAGGCATGTGGTCCTTCTCCTGACAAACATCAGCAATCTTCTCCCATTGCTCTGGTGTTGGGTCAATGCCAGTTGGGTTATGTGCACATCCATGAAGCAATATAATCGATCCATTCGGTGCATCCTACGTCATCCAGGCCATCCACATACCTCTCAGTCAATGAGAACTGCTGAGCACTGATGAGACATGTCCCACAAGAAGAATGTGTTTTGTTCTTGGCTCAGATGTGAAAAGCCTAACCCATATACAAAATGACAACTTCAGCCTAAAAGTCTTACTTTGATATCAGCAATCATGCCCTCAAAGTCCAAGCCAACAGTTTTGGGGTCAAAATAGCGATACTCTGACCATGGCACACCGGCATCATTGAGGATGTTCTTGTGATTTCCTGGCCAAAAAACACAAGTATGAGACTTGTCAATAGCTTGGAAGGGTGCCAAAACGCATCCCTCCAGACAATCCTCATTGCCATTTTGCGAGATAAAAGAAGGGACACAATGCAGTGGCTGTCATCATTCAGGGTCTAGTTGAGAGGACCTAACCTGGTTAGGAAAGAGGAAAGGTTAGCTATAAAAGGAAAGATGAAAACAAATGACTCTGGATAAGAGAAGTCCTAGAGAGCTGGGTGCTAGAAGAAACATGATCGTTATTGTGGCAAGAAAACTCACCCCATGTAGGAGATGAAATCAGAACCTTGACACCAGGGAAGTATCTCTGAATAAAAGCTGCACCTAAACGAAGGGATCCTGTGCCAGAAAGCCCTTGCACAGTTGCAACCTGGTATCCCACCAAGAGCATAAAATAATCCATTAAAAGGATGGGATTGAACATACATTTGCTGCACAAGACTCTAGAAAGTAATTCACTTATTTTGAATAATTCAGAAGTAAACTGACTGCAGCAAGAAACTGTAGATATCAATCTCAGATTGAATGAGAAGACGATGGAAATGTTCTACTGTGCTTTGTTTGATTACATGAAACCTAAAAATTGGGTAGCCGGACATGAGGATTTACCCTCTGCTGCTTGATGACAGGATTGTCAGCACCCAGAAGAAGTTCTGCTGTTGCCTTGTTGAAGGCTGCAAGGCCCTCAATTGGAAGGTACTGCAATTTATATTACAAATGGCAGAGGTAAGAAAAACGACAACAGCTACCAAGACCAAAACATCTTGTGTTTGCTCTGAAAGCCAAACCCTAGCCCTACACATGTTTGTGAAAGACTCCAGCAAATCCTGCAGGATAAAACCCATCGAGTGTTCCTCTTTGTGCACCAACATGCCAGCAGCAGCGAAGGGGGAACAAATGCCAGAACCTGACCTCCTTGTTCTCGCCAGCTTCCAACATCTTTTTCTCAGCCTGCACCCAAAACACAACCATGAAGAAACAGAGTTGAAAAATTCAAAGACAAGTGCTGTGACATAAGAACAGGTGCATCACAATTTGGACTTCTGCACAGTGAGCATTTTGGGACTTCTTTCAAAAAGAAAGCAAGCAAGAATTTCAGTACCTTCTTCACAACCTCCAACACATAGGGCTGGAGCTCCTCGGTGCGATATGCACCCACTCCTAAGTTGAGCTTTGTATCATTATTATCTCTCTTGAATGCTTCTGACACACCCAAGATGGGATCTGCAGGAGCCATGCTGACTCCTTCGAAGCGAGAGACATCTGTTGCCACAGCCATTGTCACTGTTGCCTTGGACCGGATCTACACAAAACAAAGCCAACACAGACACACTCAAGAGGTTGCTAATCCCTCTTAGCAGGTACTACTACTACCTTGATGGTACCTTCATTCATTCTCTCTGCTTGAATTCAGAATCAACAAAACTGGAGAAACCTAAAATCAACGGATCGTCCTAAATCACCTTGATGGAAGCGAAGGCACTTTCTTCGATCTTCTTCTGTCCAGGGAAAGCAGTAGCAACTCTCAAACCATTGTACATCTTTTGTGTGGTGCAAACCTGCTGCTGCAGCAGCAGAAAGACAAAAACTCTTCAATCACTTGAGCAATTCAAACACAACCCAGAAAAAACAATCCTGAAAACCAGAGTCCCTAAAACCTTGGATTCGGTGTTTAAAACAGCATCAACAGCCCAAAAAAGAAATTTTTAAAAAAAATCGAAACCAACCCTCAAAGACAAAAAAGAAGAAGACGGAGATCCAAACAAGGCTGAAGGTCCCGAGGATCAGATCTCTCACCCGACCAACTTCTTGTCCACTAGCAACACAGCCCAAGGCAGCAGTTGTTGCCGCAGCTGTTGATGCCATCATAGCTGCCATTTGCCCTAAATTCACAGGTTTCCAAATCTATGCACCTCTCTCCTGAAGTAGAACTCCCCTACTAGAGCTTCTAATCTCCTGCTGGAGATACAGAGAAATCTGAACAAATCCCAAAAAGAGAGAAAACACCCACACCCAAAAACCCCTCCTTCTCCCCAGAAGCAGGCAGCTGATGTTGATACAGATCTGAAGATGAATAGCAATCTGATTACAACAATGGAACACTGAAAAACAAACTCTTGATGAGAGGAGCTTTGCAAGAGAAGAGAGAAGAGAAGAGAAGAGAGAGAGAGAGATGTGTGGTGGCGTGCTCCTTGCCAGTGATAGCTATGATAGCTTCACCTAGGTACCTACCCAAGTGAATTAGGGTTTTTGGGGTTTTTGGGGTTTTTTTTTTTCATTTTTTCTTCTTTTTTCCAAGAATTGTTAGTTTTGGTTCTTTAGACAAGACCTCAGATTTTTAAAAAAATTTACCCCATTATTTTCAAAAGATAGTTTTTTAAATTTAAGACAATTGGTTAAGGTATTAGATTTTTTCTTTCATTGAAAAAGAATCAATTGGTTCTCAAAATGTCAATTCTCAGTCAATTTTGAAAGGTGATTCTCAAATGCCAGTTTTTCCAAAAAAATAAAAATAAAAATTCTTAATGAATTTTTATTTATTATTTTTTTCAAGAGGAGAAATTAATAAAAATTAATGATGAAAATATGAAAAAAATTTGTTTTTGGAAAATTTTATATGCCTGCAATTTATCATAAATCAAATGAATTTCAAAATTCTTGTAACTTCATTTCTAAATGTACATCTATCTCAATTCATTTTTAAATAATAAGATAATTTACACCCAAACTTAATATTATTGGGTCAAATTTTTCACAAATGTCAATAATTTTAAATTATTTGATTATAAACATCTCTTTAGAAGTAATATATATGTTGACTGGAAAAAATATCGTCTCCATCTCAATTTGTGATCACACAATATTTGTTTAATATTGGGTAAGCAAGAAAACTAATAATAGAAAACATGGATTTAGGGTTTAGGGGTTCAAAAATTTTAAAATTCTTAACACTAACTTACCATTGAGTTCTCATTAGGTTCAAATGAAAGTTTGATACATTTAAACATCATTTGAACCTAATGAGAACTCAATGGTAAGTTAGTGTTAAGAATTTTAAAATTTTTGATGCATTCACATATGCAATGTTAGTTAGCATTGACATGGGACATGGCACCTATGTGACATTGATGTTAAGTTGGTGTTAGGGAGGGTGTTAAGTACCATTAAAACTAGGTTGAAACCTAGATTTTAGATTTTTTCTACAATGTTAAGTAATTCTCACAAAAGAGAGATCGTAACTCAATGTTTAGCAAGCACAAGGTCCAAGAGGAAGCGGGGGGAGGCTAGATCCCCCCTCCTTCCCTTGGACATAGTGTTCAAGAAAATAGTATGTAGTTCCTTCAAAGCAAAAACTAGAAAACCTAGAGGTAAAGATAAAAATGTGAGGTGCATAGGTGAAGCACATAATTGCAACTAGCAACCTTAGGAGGAGCTCCAAGCAATAAAAAACATAGTAACAAGCAACAACTTCGGGAACTCAAAGATATGAGGCGAATACAATAACAACTAGCTATTTGAAGAAAAACATGAGCTCAAAGAGATGAAGCACATAACATCAACTAGCAATGTCAAGAGCTTGAAGAGATAAGACACACAACAATAACATCAACTAGCAATGTCAGGAGCTTGAAGAGACAAGACACACAACAATAACATCAACTAGCAATGTTAGGAGCTTGAAGAGACAAGACACACAACAATAACATCAACTAGCAATGTCAAGAGCTTGAAGAGATAAGACACACAACAACAACTTGAAGCAACACAAGAGCTCAAAGAGGTGAGGCGCATCACAAAGAAGAGAAGAAAACAACTTCAAAAGCAAAAACAAAGAAAAGGACAAATGGAGAGATGGTGAGATGGCGATGAGATTTTGTTGAAAAAAGAATACGATGGTTGTTTTTTAGGTTTTTGTCTTTTTGGTGTGAATGACCAAAAAAAAATTAAAGTATCAAAAGAAGGGGTGCCATGTAACACTTCCTCTAATTTGAATGGTCATATTTTCTTGGCCCTATTAGAAAAATGATCACTAACATTAAAGTAAAAAAGTGAAAATTGACTAATAATTATATTGTTGTTAAAGGGTTTTCAACAAATTTTCTTAACACTAGGTTTAAATGGTGCTTTAATATCTTTCACATTCATTTGATACCATTCAGAAATTAGTAACTTTTTATTGACAAGTTCTTTGATTAATTCATATGTGTTGCCAATCATTTCAAAGATATCCAAGTTGCAATCATATGATATTTCTCAACTAATAATCCACACTTTACTCCAAACCAGTAAAAGAAAAAATTACATGAATTTTTTTAAAACCTAGGGTATAACGTGAAAAAAAGCCTTTCTTTTTTCATACTTGTTTTTTTAAAAAAGGAAAGCATCCAGAACACCAAAAATTTCCTTTTAATGTTAGAAACATGTAAAGCCGACTTCACAAAAATTCCAACATCATCATCCATCATATTGTCCAAAGTTGATGGGATTTTAAAAAATTTCCTTTAAGTTTGAAATTTATCAATATGACAAAATGCGATGCATTACCAAACAACCAATAACTACAAAATTAATTCAAAACAAAAATTAAAATAACAGGGGAAATGTAATCAATAATTATTTGAAAATTTTGCCATGTAAGAGGAGATGGCATTCATTTGGTTAATTTCATAATAAGTTTGTTATTGTAACAAAGAACAATAATTTCCCAAAACTACAAAGCTTTTTGAAAACATAATAATTTTGGTAACAAATACACATACAAAGTCCAACATTCAATGTGAGTTTCTCATATGTTTTCCAATTCACAATAGTTGAAAAAAAAATTCAAATTGCCAAAGTATTTTCAAGTTTAGGATTAAAATGTACTTAGTTTTAATTCAATTGTTGAGTTTTATTTACGGAGACCAAAATCAATGCAAGCTTAATTCCATTTTTATCTATCTTTTGGGTAGTTACACATTAAGGTGAACCAAAAGTGACATGATATAAATCCATTTTTGCACAATCTGTAGTGTTATCAACACCTTTCACAACAAATATGTCTATCAAAAATCAAATTTTGCAAGAACTATCTATTGATCTTCGATTCTTAATAAATTATTGAATATTTTAAATGAAGAAACTTTCATAAAATTCCAAATTTTCACATTGAAAATGGGTTAATGAATTCCTACAATTTTGGGGCTCTAAAAATAATTAAATGCCTACTCCCATTTGCAATCACATCCTCAATAAAAACTTTCAATTTCATTTTAATCATACAACCTATGGTAGAGTACCATAAAATATTTTATTTAATATTATAAAAATTATGAGTGCTTTTAAAAAGTTGTGTGGACATTGATACAAAATGAAACAAAAGTTTAAAAGTTTCCCTAAGACCAAAAAATGGTCATTTGGTTTTTATTTTGGTATTAATTTCCTATAACAATATGAATCATATATATTAATGTTTTTTTACATGTTTCCTTACAAATAAAAGTTAGGAGACATTGCAATAACAAGAGGTATTAGCTTTTTTGCATTGTGATATCCAAAAATGGATAGTGTAGTTCTTTTTTTAGATTTTTTTTTACTTTGTCATGAATTTTTGCAAATGTAATTGTAAAAAATATGAAAAACATATTCATATATTATATCGTATTGGCATGCCTTAATAAAAGATGGTCAATTTTTTTTTGTAGAAGCTTTCTTATAAACCAAAAAATTCATAACTCACAATGAATTTTAAAACAATTGATGTATTGATCATACTTGAACCTTCATTTTGCACAATAACAATGATTTTTTTTATTAACCCATATTGATCCACCAATTTAATTGAATTATGTGCCAAAGTTTGACCTATTGTTTTTGTTGCATAAACAAATTGATCATGATGTGCTTTGGTTCTCACTTAATTTTCAAATAAATTAATAATAAGAGCACACACATAATGTGTTTCTTTAACATCCATAAATCAAAACTTAGTGTAGTAGTACATTTTGTTGAAGTTGGTCAAACATATAATTGTTTTCATTTAAATTAAAATGAAATAACATGAACCACACACACATCACTTTGGTTGAATTTTTATTTTGGAATGTTCTTTAGAAATTTCCATTTGTAAGTTGAAAAACATTCATTAAACATTTCTTATGACTCAAAAATATTTTTCATTATGTTATTATGTAAATATATGTTTAAAAATTTTCCCCCAAATTATGTCATGTTTAAAGAGCCTCCCCAAAAAATCTAAGAATCCTTACAATGTTTAAAATGAGTAGTTATAATGTTTTAACCAATGCTTAATGAGTATTTTCAAATATTCTATTTTCATATCACATGTTTCCATAAACATATGGGCAATAGATTCATGTAAATCAAATTAACCATTTTAAAGATTAAATTACATTTTGACCTAAAAATTTGGAAACAAAGTAGGTGTTACATTTGCTTTTGACTTCTATTAATATGACTCCACCCATTTCTCCACCAATTTATGGATTGAGTTAGATTTTCCAGATTATCAAAAAATTCCTCATCTTCCAATAATTCTTTAGAGGAATATCCTTAAGGATTTCCTTTTTGTCTTTGCTTGTATTTTCATACCTAGTTTCACCAAATCATAATTAATTACTAATACCTGAGTGTCAAAATGCTTCAAAAGGTACAGGCAAATTGACAGCAGTTTGGAGCCCAGTATCCCAAACTGGGGGTTACTGGGCCCAGTTTTTCCAAACTGGGGACGAAATTAAAAGAAACATGATGAAAACATGTTCAATACATGTCAGGACCAAACTGGTTTTCTACCCTTAATGGGTTCTCAAAGAGTTACAGCAGCCCCATTTCTGGATGGGCATGGGCACAAGATACCTATCACAACTGCGTTTCTTACTTGGTGTTTTTTCTTTGGAATGGGAATTGGTTTAAGCATCTCTTGGAAATTCAAATTCCTTTCCACTTGTGCAAGCAAATTAGTGTTTTTAATCCTTCACTTTCTGCCCAATCTTTTGATTCACCTTCATTTTGTGGACTTGAAAAAGTTGAAAATGCACTCCTTCTAACAATGGCCTTGTGAAGATCCACAAAAACAAGTCATGTCAACTCTAAAATTGATAAAAAAATGGGGAAGTTCTTCTACTAGTACACACAATCAGACATTCATCTGGGGTACAGAAAACAACACCCATCTCTGCAACATAAGTTACACCCAAACCCAGGAGATCCAGAAATGGAGAGAGAGAGCTATGGCTGGAAAATTGGGTTGTTGGAATGAGTGCCAGCCGCCTGAGCAAAATTGGTGCACAGTTTTTGAAAGTAGATTTAGAAATGAAACACAAATTTGGTGCAATCATGTGGTATAACATGCAATGTGGTGCACAACAAAATGATTTTTCAGAGTGCATGAGTGGCACTTAAATGCTCATAGAATGCTGTTGGTTGAGGGATTGAACAAAACTAGTTTGAGCTTTACATCAATTTGGTTATATAAGATTGTCACAAAACCCTCCACACATGTTTGTCATGGTTCTTGTTTTGCTGCTATTGAAAAAAGAGCTTTGCATTTCTCTTGCCTTTCTCATTGGAGTCATACATAAAGTTTTACATATCCAAAGAACTAAGTTTGTGTTCCTTGAAGAGATTCTTCTCTCTATTGAGTCAAATAGACTTTTGACTTCTTGTGACAAAATTCTTCTTCAGCTGCCTACAGATCTGATCAGAGTATGAGTGACAACAATCACAGAATTATTTATCTGTTTTTGTCATGCATGCATTCTGATTGTCAGCAGATCTTCATGTCTCAAGCAATAACTCCACAGCACAAGTTTCATGCGAGCTTGAAACCTGTGATTGGGACATACCCTGATGGATGCCAGCAGCAGTAACAGGAAAACTGAGATTGTTGTTTCACCCATCTTGTTGAAGAGATTAGATAATAATCTCACCCATCTTGTTGTTCTTTTTGTGAGCATCCTTTTTCTCTCTTCCCCTGCAATTGAAACAAATTCCTTATCCATGGAAGTAGTGCATGGTGGGTTGGGTGCATCCAGGAACCCGCAAAACTTTTTTTTAATTTTAAAAGGTGATAACCAAAGAGGGCAGTGATGCCAGGAATGAGGTACCTGTGTTTGAAGTGCAGCTACTTTTGCTTTTTGGTGAATGGGTCATGTTTTGTTTTGAGTGAATCCACATTGCCACATTTTTGCTTCTGAAGTTTGGCTCAAGGAAAGGTAAATGCAAGGTGGAGCTGGTTCCATCTCCTCTGTCAGCAACTGAAGTTTGGTCTGCCATTAGGTACACATCTAAACACCCAGACTCTTC
>Ga0209208_10011888_pt1 | contig 11104 bp, 7 predicted proteins | sample S1TSphfallax_3_FD_187694 | JGI IMG/M metagenome (GOLD analysis project Ga0209208, IMG submission 187694) | Host-associated microbial communities from peat moss isolated from Minnesota, USA - S1T2_Fd - Sphagnum fallax MG (SPAdes) (version 2) | ecosystem: Host-associated > Plants > Peat moss >... | reverse complement strand
ACCAGATATCCATTTAGATCAAGTTGATTAGCTATGTATTCTTTCTTCACAACTAAAGAATACCCACCATGCTTTTCTTACAAAGAAAAAGTGAGAAAGCTTAAGGCTTCAATGTTTATTCCCACTAGACTTAGAGAATTCCACAAACAAGAAGGAAACTATGACAAGAGTTCATTTATTTTCTTTGGCTTGGCATCCCACCAGTAGGAAGGATATGAGAAAAATCCCCTCCAAAGTTTTTCTCTACATTCTTTGTCTTTGAAGAATTTCTTCTTGACCTTGGGTGGTGGTCCTTTCCTCTTCACAAAAGTCTTAAGAGTACTTTTTCCTATGGAATAACAATAGATAATCACCAAGTCGTTGCTCTTCTTGGAACATTAGTATTTTATATTGTTGTTAATGTTGTTTTCTACCTTCTTTCCCTTGTTTTGCAAGCTTTGATGAATTGGTGTTTGCAATAAGCAGTAGTAGCAAAAGGAGGGTTTCCATGTTATACCTTGCATCATCGCCATGGCCATTTGTGTTTGATGATTAGCTTGATGTCATTGTTGCCATCATTACTTCAATTTGGAAAACAAGATTAATGTTTGGGTCTTTTTCGTTCTATGTGTGTCTATTTGTGGCCTTTGCCTTTTTTTTTTTTTTAGTACATATCCATCATAAACACATACACACCCTTGGGGTGGCCCACCACACACTGAAACTAGGTGGACAAAGCTCATTCTTTGGATGATCAAATGAAAAAGTGGTAGTTGTTTGTCATCAAATGTTCTAATCAAAGGCTGTAGATTCTTCACGCATGTTGTTTTAAGTATGAAAAATTAGATCCCATTATTGATGCCACAAGTCAGAGATTTGGTGGAGAGAGAATTGACTAATGAAAAGTTGGTAAGATTTTCTCATTAGATCCACATTGGATTAGTGGTGGTTTCTTGTTGTAGTGTTTTTATTTATTGAGGAGTATCCATCTCTCTATTTGTTCATTGGCTAGCTACTTCCTTCTTGTTGTTGCTTCTTTTGATGTTGCTATTTTGATCTTTGTACTGTTTGTCTTTTGATTCCATGTGCTCATCAGGTAAGATTGAAACCAAGTGGAAATTCATGTTGTTGCATCATGTGCTAGTTTTCCATGCCTAGAAGGCCCAATACACTCAACTTTGTGTTTTTCAATTCACATGCTATTATATATGTCTTCAAGATATCATCACATCTAGCAACATCATTCATACTAGCTAGCAACCACATCTACAAAAAATTGTTCAATGCAAAAAATCACTTGTACTTAAGTAAAGTGAAGCAAATGTGGCAATCATAGTGGTTGTAAACATTGTGAATGAATTTAGGGTAAAGAAAGACTTTAATATGATTACAACATTTTTCTGGAAATTGAGATCAAGCTCTTAGGTACACATTGGTTTTGCAGAGATGGAAGGCAATAATAAATAATTTAAAGTTTTTGAAGCTCTTAATGGAAATCATTTGTAGATCTTGGAAAAGTGCTAAAGGCCACATTTTTTGCAACTTGAAGAATGAACAAGGGCCAATTCAAGGGACATCTATATGAGATTGTAGAGAAATCTCCATAAATAACACTTTGAAACATCATTTATTATATTTCTTTTGACAAATTAAGAGGCTAAATTCTCCTCTTGGAAGTAGATATCTTCTAAGAGTTGGAAACAACTTGAATGGCTCAACTATTGCATCTAGCAAATTGAAGCATCAAAATTCACGGAAACAAATTATGAAAATACATGACTCATGTACAATGGTGTTCAATAGTTAAAGTGACACTCATTCTAGCATATTTATATGAAGAGGGGCTTGATCTTTGAACTTACAACAACAAAAATGCAATAATGAGGCTAAAGATGCATATAAACAATAACTTGTTTTACAATCATTTTTTCTTGAAGCAACGATTGGAAGGAGACCAAAAAAAAAAATAGAGTGAACAAATTGTGATGTGTTTATTATCTAACCTTGAACATTGCACATTTTGCAGCATCCTTGACAATTGGATACTTGTGCTTGGTTTGATCATCTATAGATGAGCCTCTAGACTTGCCACAAATGTCATTTCCATCGTCAACCTTTCAAACCTCCTAATCAATACACTTCATCTTCATTAGACATGAGATTCATCTTTCTATTTCTCTTTCGATTATTACAACATGCAAGATATTAGATCAAATCCATGGGGTTTATTTGATTGCCAAACTTAGCACATCATAATCTCTGTTCACATCTCCTTCTCTCACAAATCAAACCTCAGTGAAAATTTCCAATTCAATCCAAGTATTGGATTGGTATTCTTGGAATGCAAAGTTGCCAAGCTTAATCCGCAATAAGAATTACAACATGAGTATCTGAATTCACATAAGTTTAAGACATTGGCTCCCTTCCTCTTCACCTCTTCACCAATGGAAGGAAAATGAACACACAACAACCAAATACATTTAATAAAATAAATTCAAACAATTTTTTTTTTCATACATAATAATAAAAGATGTGTCTTTTCATATTAAAAAATTAGGGCACACAAATATACATGGTTTGAAGCTATAGACTTTGGATAAATCCAAAAAATCAAATTCATTATGATTTTTGTTGTTAGATCTTCATCAAAGCCTTATTGAAGTTTTAAAAATAACTTCAAATTAATTAATTATAATTATATATATCTAAAATTAAAAATTAAAATAAATTAAAAAATTGATGTGTTTTATTTTAATTTTTTCTTGCATAATCTTTCAAATCAATTTTTTAGAATCTCATTTTAATAAGATTTAAAGTAATTGAAGCTAATTATTTGTATGTTTATCAAACAAATTTATTTAAAAAATTATTCATATGATTTTTTAAAAACATTTGATAGTGATATGAAACCTTGTGATACATAAAGGCAAGTGACAACCCAAAAGAATAAAATGATATAAAAACATGATTAAATCAGTTACCCAACATTCATATTTTGAGAAGAAACCCAACAAGTAAATGGGTAGACTTCAAAACAACCCATCAACTGGATGGGTGCACCCAAAACTTAGACATGCAGGTCCATTAGCTTGGGGCAATAGAAAGTATCTAAAAAGGAAAAGAAGAATGATTAAAAATCAAATATTTCACCATGCAAAAAACATAATCTTCAAGAAAATCCTCTAAAGAAAACCAAAATTTTTCAAGATATCATAATTCTATAATTAATCTCAAGTTCGACATAAGCCAAAATGCCATCTTTCAAAAATCTGCATATAAAAATAGACCTACTACCTAGCGGCCAAAATCCCTTAAGCTACTATACTTATATAATGAATCTAAACACAATATCCTTGCCTTGGTAGGCAAGGCCAATAAAGCTTGACTTTTGAATTTAAAAAAAACTCTTGCACTTCTACAACTAAAAAGCTTGGACCCATTCTAAAACGGATTGAAACTCAATTTAGGTTTGGATTTCAATTTCAGTAAAATGGGATTGAGATACCCAAAAATCTAACCTAAAACTTGGACTTGCCCAATAATTTGAAGTAAGGTTGAGTACCGAATTTTAGAGAACCTAATTTTGTTGGCCTTGCCTTGGTATGCAAGGATATTGTGTTTAGATTCATTGTATGAGGATTTTTGAAAGATGAGATTTTGGCTTTTGTTGAAACTTGAGATTAGTTATAGAGTTATGATATCTTGAAGGATTAATTTGGTTTTCTTTTAGAGGATATTTTTCAAAGATTATATTTTTGCGTGGTGAAGTATTTTGAATTTCCATTATTCTTTTCTTTGCCTTTAAGATACTTTTAATTGTAAATGGCAAGGCCATAGTGTGACACACCCGTTGTTATAGGGATTTAAGAGAACAACAACCCAATTCTTGAAATTAAAATTAAAAAAAATAAAAAATCCCACCCTCAATATCATATTACCCAAAATTGGAACCATCAATTTTCAAGGTAAGATAGTATCATTTTCAAGGCTAATGGGATTTGAACCCATGATTGGTCTTGAACAAAAGACAAATCTCACAAATATTTAGATTTTTGAACCCTAGATCAACTATAGAGAGACAACTACCCAAATCACTAGGTAATACTAAGCTTCTAAGACAAAATTGCAATTATGAGTTTTTCTATTTGAAATTTACATGAGTGTTGTGCAATTCTTCCTTTTGAAGGGAAACCTTTCGATCTTAGTTTTGACATTTAAAATTTGTTTTATTGGGGAAGCTTTTCCAAGTGCAAGTTTGAGCCCAATTTTTCTCAATTTCTAAAGCTTTTAATTTTAAATTTTGGCACATATGATCAAATTCAATAACCTCCAAACTAGATGAAAAAAAAAAGGTTTTAATTTCATGTACACGTTACACATGATTGCTCAATGTTAGAGATTGTATGGGTACACAAAATTATAGACAAATTTTAAATTTTTTAAAAAATATAAATATAGAGTTCAACAACTAATTAAAATTAAATTCTAAAATTCAATCTACTTTTCAACTTAGAAAAAAAAATAAAATAAAATTTGTCAATCTAAATAATTTGGACATTTTTTCAAAGAATTATTCCTAGGTCCTGGGGTTCCTTTTTACCTGACCCGAGTTGAACTAGGGTTGGGGTCCGGATGATACCCTGATTGATTTTCAGGAGGGCCGATTCTGACGCTGAGAACTGGCTTGAATCCCGCCATGACTGATCCGGTTCTCACCCTCTTCACGATACCCGCCCAACACTGCCCTGAACGCGCCAACGACGCTGGTTTACAACCTTTACAAAGGCGAGATTGGCTACGCTTTGAGCAATTCCTTGGATCTCTTCGTTCGCGAGTACATTGCTCTTTCACTGCAGAGGAGAACAAAAACACTCGAACATGTGGATCTATTGAAGTCGAGAATCAGAAATCCATGGTCTTCGCATCGATATCCTATCAGCAGAATGAGCATTCCTTTCGCGAGTACGTTGCTGCTTTTCATTGATAAGAAAACAAGCAGACATACGGACGGATCTATGGCATCCAAAGAATCCGGTAATGTCCTTCGCATCAAATCCTCTCTGCAGATTGAGCATTCCTTTCATAGACTCTTCTTTCGCGAGAACACATAGCTCTTCACTCCATTAGAAAAGAAAATAAGCAGACACACGGATCTATGGCATGCAAAGAATCCAGTAAAGTCCTTCGCATCAAATCCTCTCTGCAGATTGAGCATTCCTTTGATAGACTCTTCTTTCGCGAGAACACATTAGCTCTTCACTGCATTAGAAAAGAAAACAAGCAGACACACGGATCTATTGCATCCAAAGGATCCGATAATGTCTTTCCCATCAAATCCTCTCTGCAGATTGAGCATTCCTTTGATAGACTCTCCTTTCGCGAGAACATATAGCTCTTCACTGCATTAGAAAAGAAATCAAGCAGACATACGAATCTATGGCATCCAAAGAATCCGGTAAGGAACTTTGCATCAAATCGTATTCGCAGATTGAGCATTCCTTTGATCTCTTCTTTCGCGAGTACATTGGCAGCTCTTCACTGCAGAAGGCAAGAAAACACGGAGACATACGATTCTATGGAAGTCAAGAAGCTGGAAATCCAAGGCCTCTGCAAGAATGCAAGCAAGGATTTGTAGAAGAATTCAGAGTCAGCTGCTGTGAGGGGCAGCCATGCGGCGCATTCTCAACTTTGTTGTTGCAAGCGCTGCTGTTTTCATCCTGCGCTGCTGCTGCTGCTTTGACTCCATCTCTACTCTGCATTCTCGTGCTTTGTGCAATGTTCATTCACCCTGCAAGCAAGCAAGCATGTGAGGTAACAAACTGCTGAGGCTTCAAGCTTCATGTTCCTTTGCTGGTTTCGTCTCTGAGCACTGCGCACGCGTGTGTTTGTTTCCGTTTTGCGGTCTTTGGCGATTTTGTTTCTTATTCTGTTTTCGATAAAACTGTGTCTCGAAAGGATTGTATGAAATGCTTTTGATCTGGGACGGACAAAGGAAGAAGCGGCTTTCAAGATTGATGTTACACGAGTTTCTTCTCCTGTTTCGGTAGCTGCTTTGTGTTCTGTGTTGTTTTGTTTGCAGAAGGCAATGGCGGATACAACAGATGGAAGAAAATTTGGGGCGGAAGGCGCGAATCTGCACACAACAGGCAAGCGTATCGGAGCACAATGCAAAGACAGGGATGGAGCAGTCGGAGCAGCTATCCGCAGTCAGTCATTCAGTCACACCTGAGGCTTGAAACAATCAGGCGATGGCGGGAAGTTCACATGGAGAGATTTTCGACAAGAAGACTCCGTGGAGGAAGTACATGCCCTGTCAAACTCGATCAGAAAAATCCAAACTACGTGGATCCAGGAGATGTGGTAGAAGAAGAAGAAGAAGAAGACAAAGGAGTGTTGCTGTCGATCGATCCACTCACAACTTCTACAAAGCCTTTTTCTCAGAGACCGTTAATTCTAAAAAGAAGTAAGATTTTCTCAATCTCTTATATCAGTCTCTTGCATCAAATTCCTGGTGCTGTTTCTTTTCAATTCCCGATCTGTGAATTTTTTTCAAACAATTGTACAGGAGAGTGAGTTCCATATCTGCTGGGTCTACATCACAATTGCCACTTCTTCTCTAGGTATTAGTGATGATGTCTTGCAAAAAAAAAACCCAACAAAAGAACAGTCCAGAAACAATTGCCTTCTGCTGTGGGGGGATTCGCTGTATTTTGGGTGTTATGAGGGTTTAGGGTTTGGGGATTTGCTCTATTTTAGTTCATTCATGAGACAAATAAATTTACAGTTTTGACATTGGGGTTTGCTGCAGAGAATGGATTATGAACCCAGTTCCAAATTGAAATCTGTTCAGATTATTTCCGAGGAAAGAGGCATGGAAAGGTGATTTTTTGGATCTCTGTCTTTTCAAAGTTTTTAAAAATTTGAACAACATTTTCATGAGCAGAGCAGTTTTTCAATACCTTCTCCACCGATTTGCATCCCATATCTCTTCAAATGAACCTTACTCCAATTGTTGAATTGAATTAGAATTGGAATTCAATAGAATTTCAATTTCATTCAATGCAATTTTATTTAAATTTATGAATTTGAATTCAGTAAAATGCAAGTTGCATGCCCATTCAATATTTTCATTCAAATGGAGCTTAATTATCATAAAATCAACTCGTTTTTTTCATCAATTGATCAGTTGATCATCGCTAATAGTGTGCGGCAGCCAGAGCCCAAGTAGGTATGGCAATTAGAATTTCCTCTTGTGCTTTTCAACAATAAAGACTGAGTTCAACCCAACTAGTACATGCAATTAACTGAATTCAAGAGAGGTTTTTCTTTGTGATGACTGTTGTGACGACTGTTGTGACGACTGGGTACAAAGCAAAGGATGTTTGCTTCTCGAAACAACTCAGCAATGAACAGGTCTCCCTCTTCTAACTGGGAGCTTGGAGTTCTATATACCCAATTACTTCATCTAGCCAAGTTTTACACATGGATACAGCATGCTCATATTTCCAATGGTGGCAAATGTTTTTGCAATGGTGACAGGTGTTGTATTTTGAACTCGCATTTTGGCAACCATGAGAAATTTTGTGCGAAGATTTGAGGGTATAGTTGGAGGTTCTGTTCTATTGCAGGGGGTGACTTTGACATGCTGGTGCACCCAGCACCCACAGAGCTCAAGGTAAGGGGAAATGAACTGAAAACCATTTTACCTACTTGAGATCTCCAGTCCTCATTAATTGCTGGGAAATCCTTGAAGATTTAGTTGGGTTGGGTTGAATGTGTTTAGTGAGCCAATTACACAAAGAAGTTCACTTCAGAAACATGTAATTCTCCAATATTTATGCATCCTATGCTTCAGTTCACATATGGTGTATGAAAGGTGCCTAAAAAGTTCCAGGAGTAAAGCACCCACAATATGGACAATTTGTGAGTATTACTACTCCCATCCCAGTCTACATCCTGCCCCTTACTAACTTAAAAAAAAAGACAATCCTCTCATAAGGAAGCCTTCCCGATGACTCTACCCTGGATATATATTGATGAGTTGCAGAGAAAACTCGACAAGAACACTTTGGAGGTAACTGCTCACGTGTTAAAACTAGCAAAACCAAAACAAAACATGACAAGACTTGAGTGTGGTCATAGCCTCATGAGAATCACAAATTATCAGACCAACATCTTCATCATGAGTAGTAGCAGTGACCAGCTGCAATGACTCCCTACTGACTTCATCAGCTCCTGACAGTGGATATTGACAACTTATGTAATAAAAATCAGTCCAAAATTTCAGGCAAACAAGGAAACAAGAATTGTTTCTGGTGATTTTCTCAAGAAGCAATGGGAACTATTATTCTCACATACCTGACAAGCATGACTAACACCAAAATCATAAATTTGACACCCCCATCACCACTGATCAGAAGGTTTTCAGGTTTGATGTCCCCATGTACAATGTCCTGGAAAGAGAAAGACTTCGAAATGTTCAAAAGACAATTGACTATGTCATGCAGAAGCTTGTCATTATCATCTGGCCCATAGTACTCAACTCTCTGGCACTCTAAAACCTCAACGCAAATTACAGCCCTTGCAGCTGTGCCAACATTTCGTTTTAACTATTCCAATATCTACACTCCATTTTCCCGGAACTGTAATAACATCTCAGAGGACACCATGTTGCAGGGTTTTCACTATTTCAAGAGAGAAATTTTCATACCAAGCCATGAAGATAGATGAGCCCTGCTAATACATCAGAAGAGTATCTCCTCCCAGTAGATTCTCTTATCCCTCCTGGTGCTCCTGAGCCCTCAAATACCCATCCTCCATCCACATATTCCAGCACTGCAACACAAGACCGATGTAGAGCCTCCAAATTACAAATGGAAAGCACTCCATGGGAGGAGCATTCCTTCTATGTACTCCGTATCGTGTAATCAAGAAAAGAAAAGGACCAGAAAACATGTGATGGTGTTATGTGATATCATTTTGGCATGCACCCAAGACTCTGATTGAGCTACTGGAAAACTCTGTCGATTAGATGATGAGCTTTCTAGCAGTGAATAAAAGGGTAGTCATGAGATCTGTGACCAGCGGAAAAGAGCCAACTTGAATGTTCATACAATTAAGAGAGTTTTAGAAAGGAAAAAAACATGAAGCACAATTTCATACACATGTGGAAATGATCACTTTCAGCGTCATCAATAACTTCTACCAACTTCACAATGTTGGGATGATCTAGATGCTTCATGATTGCCGCCTGTTTTGCACAAACTGAAATGGGTTACAGGCCCAAATATATGTCTAAGTCATTTGTGAAGTATTCCTGTCAAAGCTCTTGACAGGCATGGCAGGTAAACAATTGATTGAACTTGCCTGCTTACCTCTCTTAAGCACATCCATCATTGCAGTTTCAGTTGGAGAAACTCAGAGTTTAGTTAGTCGCGACTTGTGAAATATCTGCATTGGAAACATGTCTATGAGATTGCACAGAAAACTCCACACTAGAACTTTGCTGGTTTAACCATTGTGTCAGTTCCAGTAAAACTGAAACTAAAAATGACGAGAATGAGTGCAGTCATAACCTTACTAGCAGTGCTAACAAAGTGTCCAACCATCACCTTCATCATGAATAGCAGTGACTAGCTGCTAAACTCCCCACCGACTTCAGTTCCCAACATAATAATGAGCACATAATAATCTGCCCAAAGTCTCAGCCAAACGCTACAAAAATCCATGTCGTGAGCTTCTGTTACATTTCTGGCAACAATGGGAAGACTCAATGATGATGTTAGCTAAAACCCATGAGACAACATAGCTAAGTTTCATTTTAATTTTGCTTCTTGCTCCCGTGCAAGTAAGTGTCTAAGCCCAAGGCACCTATAGAGACACCTACTGAGAGAGTAGTAGTTGGAATTGGGGGGCCTCTTGCACACAAAACATATCCTTCACACAAAACACAAATCAACTACTTGGATGCAGCACATCCACTTTTAGCCACTGGAAAAGACAAAATCTACGAGAATTGCAGAGAAAAAAAATTCCACAATATCACTTTGAAGCTAAAAACCATTTCTTTCAGTTCCAGCAAAACCAAGCCTAACACAACAAGAATGAGTATATGGTCATGATGACCTTCAACAACATGTATGATAGTGACGATCTACCATGATGACATCCAGGTTCCTGTTGACGGTAACCTTCTCACAAAACATCAATGCAATCCACACAAAACATCAATGCAATCCATACAAACTGCCTTCATGCATAACAGAAATCTCTACTAACTCATGGCAGTTGAAGTAATATTATTAGATGGGCCCCGAGAGTTTGGCTAACCCTTCAACAAAACCCAGAAACAAGCACAACAATGACAAGCTGCAGAAAAGATTTTCCATACCTCTCTGATCTAACCAGATGATGGGAGTTTCCTTGACAAGTCATGCTTGTAAGGGTGAGTGAGGTCCACAGAATTGACATACTTTCACTGAGGTTTGCAATTTTGCTTAAATGCACCTAATTTCTTGATTTTATAAAATTTTGATTTTGTTAAATTTTCAATGACAAAATGGTTCAATATATTTCATAACTCTTACGCCGTTCATCTAAACATTACAAATCCACTTTGGTGCACCCCTTGTGGTTGAGGGCTTTCCAACCTTAATCAAGTGCATGATAAGGTGGCATTATGGTTTGAAAGATGTCAATGTGACAAACAAACAAAATAAATCTGAAGTGACCTTTTGATTGCATGTGATGTTCCAAATGTGCAAACCATGGATCTCCATGTCCCATCTCTAGGGTTTTTTTTTGGCCATAGTGCAAAAAATTGTCAAAAAAAGAAATCCTTGCCCATCTCCCATTCAACTTCATTTGAGATGTTTTTTTGGGTTTGGAATTGAAAATTTTCTTGGCATGTTAAGTGTCCAACTTTAATTCATTGGATTCCATTTCATCTCATTGGTGAGAACAACTATCGTAAAGCATTCAGAGAATTGTCTTAATGCATTTCGAGGGCATCATATATATTTGAATATCATAGTATCTTGGTGGCTTTGACACAAACTAAATAATTTTAATTTTGTCAAATTCTAAAAAAAGAGTTTATTACGTCGAATATTAATTCAAAATTCAT
>Ga0209208_10011887_pt1 | contig 11104 bp, 5 predicted proteins | sample S1TSphfallax_3_FD_187694 | JGI IMG/M metagenome (GOLD analysis project Ga0209208, IMG submission 187694) | Host-associated microbial communities from peat moss isolated from Minnesota, USA - S1T2_Fd - Sphagnum fallax MG (SPAdes) (version 2) | ecosystem: Host-associated > Plants > Peat moss >... | reverse complement strand
AACTAATGTACAAATGGTCTCCCATTTCACAACTAAAGCAAAAGTTTCCATGTAATCCAAACCAAGATGTTCCTCAAAACCATGCACAATTAATCAAACCTTATATTAGACCCCATCACTAATGACACTCAATTTTTTCATGTACACCCAATGAGATGTGATGGCATGTTTGTTAAAAGGAAAATCCTCCAATGTCCATGTTTGATTCGCTAAAATGGAATAAAATCCTTTTACATCGTGACTTGCCAGTTAGGATCAAAACAAATATTTTGATAGTGAAGATTTTCTTTGTCATCTTCAATAGTGTTGAACATTTCAATTGCCACTTTGAGTTCACAAGAAACAACACAATTTTCAAATCGTTATTGAGGATGATGCTCATGTGAAGATCATCATAATGACATAATGTTAAGTGGCATAGAAAATGAAATTGTTGAAGTTGGTGTAGTTGATTTAGTTGACACCAACGGTGGCATGGGCATTGTGGACATTCGTAGTGTTGGCATTGTTGTTGCCATTGATTTAATGGGCGCCATTAATTTAGTTGAGAAAAAAGTTGCAAATGTTACTGAAAATTGATGAGCCCATAGAGTCAAAATAGATGGCAATGATGAGTTTCATGACGGTGACATTGGATCAACACTTCTAATTGTAATAATCGACAGAGAATTGAAATTCGGTGTTGAAATTGGCGCAAACACCACATGCAAATGTGGGCTGCTAATGTTATTAACAACAAAATTATCATTGTCCAAGATCATTGGATTAAAAGTCTCCATAGTTTTGACATCATGAAAAATAATGACCTTGTGGGTGGATGGCTACTAACAAGAATAATCTTTGGCCTTGTCATCATGACTAAGAAGAGTGCACTCTTCATTGTGAGCAACCAATTTCCCTTAATTTGGTTTGTTATTATCCACGTAAATAATGGATCCATACACACATAAATGTGCAACCGAGGACTTCTTACCAAAAAAACAACCCTTCAAGTGTTTTGTCATAATGAAGTTTTGTTGATCTCAAATTCAACACATAATATGTTGTTCAAACAACTTCCCCCCTTAAGAATTGGGGTAATCCTTTATCCAAGAAAAAACATCGAGTGATGTCAAGTAGATAGTGATTATGCCTTTCAACCACACCATTATGTTAATGGATGTATGTTGTAGTAAATTGTCTTTTGACACCAACATTAACACAATAGGTTAAGAAATAATGTGAAGTATATTCGCCACCATTATTTGTCCAAAGTGTAAATATTCGTTGGGGAACATTCCTTTCAATTATTGTTGTGAAGGTATCTAATTTTAAAGATAAAAACCAGTGGTTCAAGGTTAGGTTCTTATAACTTGAATTGAATTAACATCAACTTATTAGAACCAACACAAGAACTGAACCATGGAAAAAAGAAATTGTTATATCCAAAATCAAAACCATGAAAAATATATTTTTGAAAACAAGGTAAAGATATATATGTACAAAAGTTAATAAGTAGATTGAACTTTATAATTAATTGTTCAACTTTATATTTACATAAACCCCTATTTTAATTTTCCATAAAAATTTGTACTCACATAATCTTTAGCATTAGGGAATGTGTAATGTGTACATGGAACTTGACCTAGTTCAAAAATCAGGTCCAGAGGTTCTTGAATTTGAAAAAATGTGATAAAACTAAAACCGAAGGGTTCAAATTTTGGAAAACCTTGGTTCAAACCCATACCCAGAAAATCGTTACATAAATTTTAAAGTGTCAAAATTAGACCAAAGGTTTTCTCAAAAAGGAAGAATCGAACAACATTGGTCTTGACCTTTTACCAAAAAGATGAAACTTGTTGAAGACTTCATCTTTGTGAACCATGAAATACACCCAAGTTCCCTTAGAGTAGTTGTTAATGAAGCACACAAAGTAACATGCTCCTCTTGAAGATGGCATTTGAAATGGCCCACACATGTCCAAATGGAACAACTATAAAGTCATAGTGCCCTATTCTCAGTAGCCTTCAAAAACTTAGTGCGAAACTACTTACCATGCAAACAACATGCACAAGGCTTATTAAAAAGTTTGACAAGGGGCAATCCAATCACCATTCCAAATTGGATCATTTGGTAAAACCCATCTTTGTGAAAATGGCCAAGTCATTTATGTCAAATCTCTCCTTTAATGAAACTAGGAGGAGTAATTAGATTGACCTCCCCTTAAGGATTGACCATTGTCTATCCTTGAAATTGATACAAACCCTTTCCATTTTATTTTTCATCAAAAGCAAAAGGTTCTCTAATATAACAATTTCCCAAAAAACAACGTTCTAATATAAACTCAATGCTATGATTTTGATCAACAATGAACCTAATAGAGAGCAATTTCTTCTAGATTGTAGGAAAGTATAAAACATGAAGTATAATCTTAACAACACCATCAAAAAATTGGCTATTGACATTGCCCATGCCTACAATGTCATGTCCTTGGCTACCAGCTCAGTGAAGGTTGTTGCCATTCATGTTCTGCATGCCAAAAAAGATTGCAAGATTATTATTTACATGGTGAGTGGCTTTAAAATCCAAGTGCGACAATGATGGTAAAGGTGGTGGAAATTCAACTAGGTTAAGTTCAATTGAACAAACATCCAAAGCATTAGTAATTATCAAATTGAGATAATTTTGTTCATTGATAGTTCCAAGCTTTTCATTAAACTAAAGTTCAATTATGTAGGTTTCAGTTTTGTTACCCAAATCAACAAAATCTTTATCCTTTTCAACATTAAGTTCATCCTTGGGAACAAGATTTTTGTCTACCACATTAACTTGTCCATGCAACATATTCTTCTTTCCTTGAAGTTTAAATTCCAAGTCTTTCATGCGGTCAATCATCGCTTGAATTTCTCATTCACATTTCAAATGACCATTTTTTGCAATAGTTGTAAACAAACTAACCTTGGTTGGCTAGTTCCTTGTGCTCTATAATGTGGTTGATAGTTGTTTATTGAGTTGTGACCAAGTTGGCTTGTGGTTGAGGAAAAATTAGTGCTTCAAAAAATGTTGAAGTTCTTTCTTTGTTCTATTGGACAATGATAGTTGTTGTTCAATCCTTCAAAAAAAACATTTGGGTTTTGCCAAACTTGAAATCAACAATTTCCTTGTTTAATAACTTGGCTTCAAGAGCCTTGTAAATTAGAAGTTGATCATTGCTAGTATGCATCTCTTTGAACATGTCTTACTCCATAGGTAGATTTTGGAGCATATAGTGGACAATAATGTCCTCAAACAATGATTGTCCAATTTCCTTAAATTGATCTACCACATTTTTTATCTATGTCAGATGAACATCCATAGTAATATTGTTAATTTTTTTTAAACTGGAAATTCTATCAATTAACATGACTTTTCTAAGCACCACGTCAAACTCATAATGATCCTTGAGAGGCTTCAAGCAAACAAACAAATCATAGTATCGTTTCAGCAAGTTCAAAACAAAAAAAAATCACATTATTATTAAATGCACTCATTGTTCTTGACCATCCAATGATATCTTTGTCACTCATTGGCCTAGACGGTTAAATCACATAGTAGGAGAACAAGTTGTTATGTTGAAGAACATGTTTCATTATGTATGCCCAAATGCCATAGTTAAATGCCCCTTCCAAATGATGAGCCTCTGGAATTTTTTGCTCACCACCCATCATGACTACCATGTGTTGTAATGGTTTTTGTTTACTACTAGATCTTGCCAAAGTCTTTTGTGTAGTCTACTTTCTAAACATCTTAATTAGACTTTCTATCAAATATTGTAGCATTTCAAGACAAACACTATGTGGGAAGTCACCCACTCATGAATTACACTCCTTGGCCAATCACATTAGTTTGAGGAAAATACAAGCTCACAGTTCTAAGCAAACAACTCTAATACCATGTAAAATGTTTAAATTAAAATAGAGTTTTACACATAGAAACTCATTACACAGACACACACACACACACACACATGAACATAATTGTTCATGGGAGAGATAACCCATGTTGTTTATATACTTGAACTATTACATTAAGAATAGAAATACTAGCTAATATTTGATAAGTTTAATCTAGAAGTTGCCACAAAATAATGAGGGCTTGAACATATCATCCAACATATATTTCAATCTCATCCTTTAGCATCATACTTGTGAACTTAATTGGACTTTGCCTTTTATAAATGGATTGTCACTAATAGTGTGAAGCAGTTTGAAGCCAAATTTGATAACAAGTCTTGTAATATGGGTAATGTTACTCATGTTGCTACCACAAATACATGTATCACCTTAAACAATAAATTTGATGCATTTACTATTCCGAAGGAAACAATTTGAAACCTACAAAAAGACAATCACAACTTGTTAGTTAGACATATAATACCACAAAGACACGTGCGTGAGGAATAAATCTAAAGCACATTTAAGCTCCATCCCAACAAGAGTTTTTAAGAATTTATAACGAGGTATAGTGACCACCAAAAAAAGGACAAATCCTTTTTTATTCACAATTTTCAAAGTTTGCAAGAGTAACAAACAAACTCCATTCCATTAATAATCTAAGGATATAGGTAAACATTATCTTAACCAACATAGATATGGGGACTATGTTTGTGAATTCTAGATTCATGGGTGACCAATAACCAGATGATACCGTGATTGAAAGATACAAGATACATACGATTACAAACTCACATTTTTTTCAATACATCTAAAGGGCTTGTAGCTTATACTATAAAGTGTTAAACAAAGTGAGATTTGCTTCAATTGAATTTAGCCTAATTTCAAACCCGAATATTTTGTTTTCCTTTCCTTGGTTATTTTTTTAGCATGACTATCACACCATCTTCAAATGCAACTAGCTCAAATTGCAAAACATCTTATTGGGGTATAAATCATAACATAGGAGGAAGACATGGTGTTAGTTCTTTAGGGTGGACTAAAAATGAACATGTATTTTCAAAAGTTTGGTATTCAACTTCAAGCATATTCCTACATCAAACCCTACATGACAATTAATGATATGTATACCCCTTGCTTGTGATCATTAATTAATAATCATGATAATAATAAGTCAAAGTTGGCCATTGTTTAACTAACATAAGTAGGGGGAATATAAATAATAATTATGGATTTAAGTGATATTTGTGTCCATTAGAGGAAATTTTGTATTATGCAATTGTCTAATTTGTGATTGTATGCAATTAATTGTCATTTGTAATGTGTTTTGTAATTTTTACAACTAATCACCATACTTTTCAATCTATTATTTTTCTTATGACTAAAGTGTGAATAATTTGTGATTAGGTTTTTCATCTTTCCATGTTGATTAATTTTTTGAACTTTTCATCCAAGAAGATGATTTTGTGTCAATTAATTGCAACTTGATTACCTTTATGTGATGTACTTATACTTTTGAAATATATTTGGGTGTTTTCAAATATATTAGGGATGTACTTATAGATTCATGTATTTTTGTTATATTTAAAGCATGTTAAATATATTGCATATATATTGTGGTTTGGTCAAGGAGGCTAAATAAATAGGTAAATAAATATGTAGGTAGTTAAGTAGGTAGGTGAACAGGTAGGTAGGGCTACTTACTAAATAGGTATTATATTTAATATGTAATAACTACTAATAATTATCATTTTTGAAAATTATCACAATGCCAAAACATGGCATTTACAATTACAAAAATCCATTTGTATGTGCCATCTATGATTAAAGCTAACTACATGTTTGCCTAGTCAAATGACCATGTTGTAAATCTCACTAGTCACATTAGTCACAATCACATTAACAACTATTGTTCATCATGACTATAGTCACAAAGGACATAATCCTAGATCCAACAAGACACATGGCAATCTCACAAAGCGCCTTGTGTCAAAAAAATTTAACCAATTTTTTTTTCTTTCCAATCAAATATTGCCACATGCTAGTCTTTTAACCTAGGGGACCTAGCCTAAGAAGCTTAGGGAAGCCTACCTTAGGCCACCTAGCCTAAGAAGCCTAGCATAAAAAGCCTACCTTAGGCAACCTAGCTTCATAGGCTAGGCAAGCCACCAACGTATCTAGGTGTTTAAGTGTTTAGGTGTTTAAAAGCCTAGGTGTCAAGGGTTTGCAATTGGGAGGATTTGAACTCCCCACCTCCACTTTGGGGAACAAGTCATTTACCATTGCACAACATTATTTATTTATTATAAACTTTTTTTAGCATTAATCTATAAATAGTAATGTTTTTAGCTTAAGTTAACCTAACTCACCCCTAGGCTAACTTAGGTTGACCTAAGCAAATTTAAGCCTAGCTTGGCTAACATAGGTTAACCCAAACTAATTTAATCATTCCTAACCTAAATGTAAACATGCTTACCATAAATTAACATAGACTTAGATTAAGGTAAAATAGGTTAAACTTGACTAAATTAAGCTAAACACAATTATTTAGGCTAAACTTAGATAAATTCAAATAAACTAGAATATTGAGGATACATTTGGATAAATTTTGACTAAATTAGAATATTGAAAATAAACTTGACAAAACTTAGCAAAACATCGCTATTTAAGTTAAACTTGGTTAAATTTGGCAAAACTTAAATAAATTAGGTTAAACTAGGACATTGAAACAAACCTTGGAAAAACTTGGCTAAACATGGCTATTTAAGTTAAATTGGCAAAACTTGGCTAAACATGACAAAATATGGCTATTTAGGTTATATTTGACTAAAATTGGCAAAATTTGGCTACTTAGGTTAAACTTAACTAAACTTGGCAAAACTTAACAAATTTTGGTTGTTTAAGTTAAATTTGCCTAGAATTGGCAAAACTTGGCAAAACTTAAATAAATTAAGTTAAACGAAGGTTTGAAGCAAAACTTGGCAAAACTTAACAAATTTTGGTTGTTTAGGTTAAATTTGGGTAAACTTTGCAAAACTTAGCAAATAAATTAAGTTAAACTAAGGTATTAAAGCAAAACTTGGCAAATTTTAGATAAAGCCTAAATAAAGTATTGAAACAAAACTTAGCAAAACATGGTTATTTAGGTTAAACTTGGTTAAACTTGATTATTTATGCTAAATTTGGCTAAACTTTGCAAAACTTGGCAAAACATGGATATTTAAGTTAAACTTGGCAAAACTTGGTTAAATTTGGTTAAACATGACTATTTAGGTTAAATTCACTAAACTTGAAAAAGCTCGGTTAAACATGACTATTTAGGTTTAATTTGGTTAAATTTGGCAAAACATGGCAAAACATGGCTATTTAGGTTAAACTTAGCTAAATTTGGCTAAACTTGGCAAGATTTGGTTAAACATGGTTATTTAGGTTAAATTTGATTAAACTTGGCAAAACATGGTTATTTAACTTAAACTTGGCTAAACTTGGCAAAACATAATAAAACATGGCAAAACATTGCTATTTATGTTAAACTTGGTTAGACATGGCTATTTAGGTTAAACTTAGCAAAACTTGGCAACATTTGGTTAAACATGGCTAGACTTGGCAAAACTTGGTTATTTAAGTTAAACTTGGTTAAACTTGGCAAAATTTGGCAAAATTTAAATAAATTAGGCTAAAGTATGGTATTGAAATAAAACTTGGCAAAATTTGGTTAAACATGGCTACTTAGGTTAAACTTAACTAGATTTGGCAAAACTTGGATGAATTATGTTAAACTAAAGCATTGTGGCTAAACATGATTAAACACGGTTACTTGTGTTAAACTTGGCTAAACATGACTATGTAGTTTTAAATTGGCTAGATTTGGCAAAACTTGGAAAAATTAGGCTAAATTAGAGTAATGAGGTTATATTTGGCTAAACATTATTACTTTAAAACTAAATTTAACTAGACTTGTCAAAATTTAAATAAATTATGTTAAAATTGGGTATTGATGTTAAAGTTGGTTAAATTTGGTTAAACATGGTTACTTAAACTAAACTTGAATAGATTTAGAAAAACATGGCAAAACATGGCTAAATTAAGGTTAATTTTAGTTAAAATTTCTTTAATTTGGTTAATTTGGTTAATTTGGTTTTTTTTTTAACCAACTAAATTTGGCTAAACCAAGCTAAATTAAGTTAATTATATTTTGCTAAGTTCAAATTAAAATATTTAAACTAAGATAAATTAGTTTGAATTACATTAAATTATGCTAAATTGGGCTATATTAAAATAAATTAAATTAAACTATGTCATTTATGTTAAATTAAGCTAAAGTAAGTTAAATTATGTTAAAATAAGTCAATATAAGTTATGGTAAACCAAATTAAATTACTTAAGCATTTGTTTGTCCATTTCAAATTGAATTGAATTGAATTATACTATTTCAAATTCAAATATTGTTTCAATATGAATACATTAGTTGTGTAATCATATTTTTAGTCATAATTACTTTTAGTCCTAATTATAGTTGTATGTATAGTCATGTAGTTATAATTTTGACAAGAGTCATTAAGATGGTAGCAACTAAAGACCAAATATGACTACATGACTATTTTTGGACATTAATCACAAGATGTCCTAATCATAAAAATCACATTTTGGTGTTGTGTATTATTATTAATTAATTAGTAGCAATAGGGGATAATATGTATTAAATAAGTTGGTAAATGAGTAAGTAATTAGTTGGTGGCTAGTTAATTATTTAATTATTTAATTATTTCACTAGCTACTTACTTACCTATTTAGTTATATAATTTACAAAATTAAAAAGGAAACCAAAGGATATACGATAAACTTTCTAGTTGCAACCTAGTTTAATTTACAACTAAGTTATTTAGTTGTAAATTAAGTTACAAGTAGAATATTTATTCCATATGTTTTGTCTTCAATTTTAATCTTGTAAAGTATATAATGATTTTTTTTGTGTTACATTTTATATTTTAAAAATGTGTTATTTGTGATGAACCAATCAAAAGTTGTGCAATGCATAATATTGAAGGGAAAATTTTGGAGTCCTTTCATCCAATGATCATTTGCAACATTTGTACAAAATCATTCATGTAAGTGACTAATCTAAACGTGTGGTTTTCAAGATGAGTGGAAGTTAAAAGGTTGTGAATTTTATTTCAAATCTTCATAAAAACTTGTGCCCATTAAATTTATTAATAACATGATTTTAATGTAAACCACATTAAGGGGTACAAATTTAATTTATAAAGTGCAAAGATTGAGTAATATTTAAGATTTTATACTTGTAACCCATAATGAAGTTGGAACATTGTAGGTGTACCAAGCTTGCTATTTAATATGTTATTTAAGACAATGAAACAAATATTGTTAGATAGTGATCATTATAGTGGCAACATAAAGGAACTTGACAATATGGTCAAGATTGTTACAAGCTTCTTGACAAATGCATAAGTGGTTTGCTACTATTATGTTCAGAATATTTTACATAAAAATGCAAAATAACAATTGTAATGTTGGAAATAACAAAGAGAGTTTCATTACAATGGAGCTCTCTTCCCAACCATGGAAGAATTTTTTACACCTAATAACTTATTTTTCCCTCAAGCTCAATACTTGACATGGGCTTCTAAAGATCACAATTGTTCAACCCTAACCTCTTCACATCTCTTTTAAAGAGTCATTAATGTTCATATTTTAAAAAACTAGTAACCTATAAAGTGATTACAGACTAACTATTTTTCTTACACTCCCACTTAGATCGATCTTTAATCAATCCACAATGCCTTGTTATTTGAGTTCTCAACAATAGGGTTTCATTGTGGAGAACAAGGTGTAATAGTTCTACAAATGGAATTCACATCATCAATAATTAAAGTAGTTCAACAATTAGACCACCCATAAAAGTGAAACAACGACTTGATGTTGATATTCTACTATCAAAATCCTCTACTTAATGAACATATGCAAATCCCACCAAATTTATACTCTTATTTTCATCATATAATAATCCTAACATTGTTGTTTCTCTAAGGTATTTGAAGATCCTTTTAACAATTTACTCATTTGGATTTGTAAGAAACCATAATACTATTCCCACCAAATATGCAATGTCAAGTCTTGTACTGTAAGTCACGGCTACTTACAACACTTTGGTATGGTACCCTTTTCATGTCTACCTTTTCATTTTCAATCTAAGGAAACATTTCGTTTGTGAGCCTTAAACCTATTTCAAATGGAGCTGCAACATCTTTGCTCGTTTCCAACTTAAACATTTGTAATTTCGTTTTAATGTATTTTGCTCGGTGCATGTAAATGGTGCAATTCAATCTATCTTTTCTTATTTGAATCCCAATACAATATTGAATGTCCCCAAATTTGTCATGGCAAACTTTTTTGCCAACTTACTTTTGAACAATCCATCAACATCATTGTTTACTAATGTTGCATCATCAACATATAAGGCCAATATCACCAATTGATTAAAAGTGTACAAATTTGTGTTTGCTACACTCTTTTTTTAACCAAATGTCAAAAGAAAAGTATCAAATTTATCATACCACATTCTTGTTTTAAATTCATAAAGTGTTTTATGTTTAACTTACAAGCTTTGTGATGAGTTTTTGGTTTGAATAAACCTTTGATGTTGTTCCATATAATTTTTTTCTTGTAGGTATCCATTAAGGAATGTGGTTTTGACATCCATTTGGTATAAAGGTGAATTTTACAACATGGGAAAAGGTGTCATGATAATCAAAACCATGCACTTGTGAATATCCTTTGACAATCAATTGTGTTTTGTACATGTCAATACTCCCATTAAACTTCAATTTGATCTTAAATATCCATTTACAAGCAATTGCTTTACATCATGGAAGTAGGTCAATTAATGTCCATGTTTCATTTTGCATCATTGAGTTGAATTTGGAGTTAATTGTTTTTTCCCAATTAACCTTGTTTGGTGTTCAAAAGTAGTAGGTTCTAGTAATAGGTTTTCATCTTTTGTAACTTCCATATCTCTATCATGGAAGTGATGAATTTATCAAAAGTGTTTTTTCCCCCTTTTTGACCTTCATAGAATGGAAATTGGTTCTTCACAATCATAATTCCCTCTTTTATGTCCTCAACAATGTTATCTAACCCATCTTCAATAGTAGAGTACTCACCCTCTTTTTGAG
>Ga0209208_10011886_pt1 | contig 11106 bp, 12 predicted proteins | sample S1TSphfallax_3_FD_187694 | JGI IMG/M metagenome (GOLD analysis project Ga0209208, IMG submission 187694) | Host-associated microbial communities from peat moss isolated from Minnesota, USA - S1T2_Fd - Sphagnum fallax MG (SPAdes) (version 2) | ecosystem: Host-associated > Plants > Peat moss >... | reverse complement strand
ATTCCATGTCATTGTCTTCAAATGCATTAGTAAGTATTGGTTTTTATCCTTATGGCAAGTTCAATATAGTAATAATTTAACTAGGGAATGTCCCATGAAGTTGTGAAAAAATGAATTCATAATCACAGTAATATTTAATGAACAATCAATTGATAGTGGTGCTTCCTCACATTGAAAATTTGAAGCAAAAAATAATAACGGGGCAAAAAATTTCACCTCTTTGACAACCATGTAATTATATAAAATCTTCAATTCTAAATCATAAGTTTCACATTAATGTTCAAGGAAGCTTGCAAAACATTCAATAAAAGTCAAAACCTTCAAATTTGATTAAGGACATATTGTTTCACCAATAGATTAAATGTTTTAATCACAATTCTAGCCATTGCCCATGTCTTCCCACATTGTGCCCTAGATTGCAATTGAAGGCTCTAGGGTATAGCATAGATCACCAACCTATCATGGATCATTTTGGCAAATCTTTTTCAATTTTCTCCATTTTGAGTGATTTAAAATGTTATAGGAACGCCTTCTCAAGCTCTAAAAACCATCCTTGAAACACAAAGCCAAAGGAACAACCAAAAACAAACAATAAAGAAAATATGTTTTTTTGAATAACAAAGTGTTTTTTTTCATTTTCCCTTCATTTCGACCCCTCCTATTTCATTTATGCATAATTTTCTTTATTTTTGTTCAAATTCAGCGATTTAAACTGCTTTGAAATCACCATCTTAAGCTCTACAAATCATGTTGTAACTCTAAACGCAATAAAATAATATTTAAGGATTTTTTTGAGGTGATCAGAAATAGACTATGAACTATTCCATCAATACTTGTTCTATAAAAACGACCCCCCCTACTTCAAGGGGCCATAACTTTCTTGCCTCTAGTTCACTTTTGTTCATTTTTAGTGCCATAGATGCGCCAAGAGGAGGGCTCCATATACTCTTTGGACACCATGAACAATAGGGCCTTCCTACAAAAATGGCAAGCAAACCTTACCTTAAGTGATCCTTTAGGGGATGTTCTACCCTACTTACAATAATAAATGGTGATGATATTTGTAAACTCCAATTTTTTTTGGAAAAACACAACTTTACTAGCAAACCTTGTTTTCACCAATGTTTTCAACTTGTGAAGAGGTAAGCCATTAACCTTACAAGCCTTGTCCCACTCTTGGTAGCCTTTGCCACTTTTTTTTTGTCCAAGTTATTGTCTTTTGCAAGGTTGATTGGGCAATTTTCAATGACACATGTCATTCCCACACACACTTGATCATTTGAGGTAGCATATTGAAATGCCTTGCTCATGGCATGCCCAAAAACATGCAGTTGCAATGGTTCACAATCAACCATTTGCAAAAGGGCTAATGCCAAAATATTCAAGTTATTTCCCTCTTCTTTCACATATGCTAATATCTTCTTTGTGAGTTGATATTGTGTTAATAAAGGTTCACTATCTCATTCAATGTTGCCCTTGTAGTTTTAGGTGCCTCACATAACCTTATAGTGACATGAGGGGGCTACCAAACATCATCAATCATTATTAGGGATAATGTATCAAACCCAATTATGGACATCCAAAGATCAAAAGTGACATTTGTAGTTTCACACTTGGTTAGCAAAGCCAACACACACTTATCCATTAGTTTTGCTACGATGTTAGGAAGGTGTTTTGAAACAAATTGTCTACATGTCATGAATTTAACCTTTGGATCTATTTTCATTACCAGCCTCTTGAACCAAAAAGATTTCACAATTGAGATGCTTTGATATTCTTTACAAACATGTAACGCCAGATCCTCGATGAATTTTATTTGAATAGTATCTTTCTTGCAGTAACTTGTGCCACCACCAAAAAGTCAATGGTTGATGAAGGTGGTACAACCTTATATTTTTTGAATTTTTGACACTCTACAACCCTCCATCCTTGGCCTTCACCTCTACATTGTACTTCTTTGACTTTTTTGATGTGGTCATTTTGCAAATGTTTTTAAAAAATATGTGTTGCCATGGATAAGTTTATACTATAATATTGACCATGTGGGCCACCCTTCATTTGTGGGTGTTATTTTTAGAACACAAGGAAGATACATTCAAAGGAAGGGTAGAGTGACATAAAATGCACCTCATCATTTGCATTATAAATTGTTTCATCAACATGAGCATCTTGTAACTTTAAAAGATTCCATTGTAACACCTATTCCCGTCCCTTCTTCATAAATAAATCTCTCAAAGTTAAAAAACATGTTGCCTTCCATGAGGGACCAATAAGCAAATGCTTTTGCAACAAAAGGAAAAAAAACACCAAAATGGGACCACCTTGGCTTAAATGGTTGTACAAAAATAGATGGAAACATCTTGCACCCCAAGAGTAATAAATTAGGATGAAGAAGGATATGACATACATATTTATATTAGAGAGAAAAATAAAAACAAAAACCAAGTGGGGCCACCTTAAAAACTTGTCCTTGACTCAAAAGAAGATTTGAAATGCACAACCTTTACCCTTCAAGAGAAAAAAAAGACTAACAAGAACACCACAAAAACCATCGCATATTTTCTTATTTGGACTTGTGAAAGAAGGAAAGATCAAACAAACTTTCTGGATTTGTTAGAGAAGGAGAGATATCTTACTACCTCCTAGTTAGAATATTGATTCAATGAAAATGATAATAATAATAATTTCTTTGAGTTATTATTACAATATAAAAATTATACATTATATGTATATATAATTTCTAATTAAAAACTTTATTTCAAAATTTTAGAGTAATCTTACTTTAGTTTGAAATTCATGTAATTACTATAATTATTATATTTATACATTAACTATAGTGGTTGCATATTTTATATTTTACAATTATCATTTTAAAATTATAATATTTTATTTTAATTAGTTTAATTAATGTAATGGGAGGGAATTGTGATTATATATAGTAATTTAATTTATTAATATCTTATAATTTAATTATTTATAATAAATTATTTTTATGACATCATATATTTTTATAATGATTTTACTACAATTAGAAAAATTAAAATTTATTGTAGGTTATTTATTATTAATCATTATTTATTTATAGGTAATAATTAGTATTACACCATAAATTTTATTTGAATTATTAATATGTTACAATAATAAAAAGTAATTTTATAGTAGTTATTCTAATTATAATCATTGTGTGGTCAATATATAATCAACATATGGTTGAAATACATTTGTCGGTATTGAAGTGTGAACCTTGGTCTCTTTAAAAACCATCCAAGGTCTTTGTTATCCAACTACCATTTTATATTATAAATGTAAAACATGTCAAAGATTACATATATCCAATGACAAGTTAAATTGCTTTCATTATTGGAAATTGCATGTGCATAGGGGATGTGGTGGGCACTAGGGTTGAAAACATTTTATATTTTTCAAAGCAAGGGTTGTTGGGAAGCATGGGAGGAAGGACATTTGGGAATGTTGGAAAGGTTCCAAAAAAAAAATCTTTTGAAGCAATAGGTGCCAAAATGGACATCATCAAAGCTCTAAATATACAAATTTATGAAGGTGAAATTAAATCTCATATTCTAGAAATAATGGTAGCCAAAATGATTTTATAGACAATTTATATGATCATGGATTATCAATGTTTAGTAACTAATTTATTGGAAAAGTTGAAAATATTATGGGAATATTTTTCTAATTCCCTTAGTTTTTTTTAGCAAAATGTTGAATTGATCCTCACAACAAACAATGTCTACATGGTTTGGAGGGAACTTAAAGGTCATTGATAAAAGGAAGCATACAATTTTGTAGCTTTTTTGATTTTGTGACATAACACAAAGGCATTAGAAATATTAACTAGCAAGTGAGTGCACTTGTTCCCATCTCATGATTCACTTACATCACCATCACGAAGCCTCAATCCAACTTTATTTACAAACATCAATGAAAACATAATTAAGATTATCTTTTGTTTATTTACAAATTATACTCAAGTTGCAACCATGAATGCACAAAAAATGCTAACTTATTAAATTAATGAAATATGGTTCCATGTATTATTTACATTGCTCAATAATTTCCACAATAATTGACTTTCCATTCACTACGATACAATAATCTAAATTTTGCATAACAAAAAATTAATTAATTACAAATTCATCAACCAACCACCAAATTTTGCCCAAATGTCATGATAACATTTAACATGGCTTCAATATTGCTAAAAAATATGGAAATTCCCCTATTTGGCCTATCTTCAAAACTTAATGCATATTCCTTAATTGCTCGCAATTAACCCAAATGAGAAAATTGCAATGCAAAAAAATAATCTACCATTTTTGTAATAGAAAACCTTAACCACTTTTAGTTGCAAAAAAAAAGAAAAAGAAAAAAAAGTATATAGTTTTAACCCAATTCAGAACTAAAATTCATTGTGGACTCCAAACAAAGTCCAATTGTTGGTACAAGTCTTATTGGGATGCCATTGAAATAAAAAATTCCTAAGATTCACAAAGTCTTTAAAATTACCATTTCAAAGTTGATTCCTTTAATGTTTCAAAATTCCAAATAAACACAATAAAATCAATTGCGAGCTACATGGGCATGTGAACCATTAATTTATAACCTTTTCTCAATAGCATATACATTGTCCAATATAGAAGCAATCTCCTTAGTCATATCATGACATCATTTTATGAACGCCTTTGTGTTTTGAATTTCAAAGGATCATATTACTTTAATCAAAGAAACATACTCATGTCAATCTTTGCATTCTTCCAATGAAACAAAGATAATTCAAATTGGATATGATTCAAGACCTCTCAAGTCTTACTTGATACATATTTCAAAATGAAAGATGCATATGAAAAATCTTGGAAGAAGCTAGAAATTTTTCTTTCAATTGTTATAATCTTCTTTCTTTCTTAAATGAATCTTTCATTCCTTTAATGACCCTTGCCATGTTGTGGGCTTGTTTGGACCTAATTCATTGTCCTTTAGAATCTTGATCATGATATTGATTATCTTGGTCCGTAAAAAAAACACATTATCAACCAAACACAATCTACATATATCTACACATTATTTCACCTTATAAATCAATTATTTATAAGAGTGTGAGCACATTAATAATCGCATCATAAAATCCCCAATAATTGACGTATAAATTTTTGACAATTATTCTCCCAATCAAATAACATTGTATTAAATTGCCTTGAAATTGTATGCCAACTATACGTTTGCTTGACAAAACAATTAGATTTTGGGTCCAAATGAACTAACAAAATCCAAATTCTAAAGTTGCCAAATCATGATGAATTTGTTCAAGTCCATCAAACATTGATTATGAACTTGTTACTTGAATTTAAAATGCACAATGTAATAGTGCATAAGTGATCATATGTACAAAATCAAAACTACAAACTAACTAGAATGAAAAGGTTTTGATAAGGGGGAAAGTTTTAAAACTACTCCATGACACAAAATTCACAATCACAAAGACAAGCTTGATGTAATGAAACAAGAAATTTCCCTTTTAACTCAATGATCACATTGTGTTATAAATTCACACCTAAAAAGTCATTCCACCACACAAATTGTAATTCAAAATGAAATTGATGGCACAATCATTTACCCTAACTAATTTTTTCATGCACAATTTTTCCCCTTACACCAACATTTGATTTTCAAAGGTTTCCCCAATTAGTAAATCATAGACTACAAATCAAAGGTTTCCCCAATTAGTAAATCATAGACTACAAATCAAAGGTTTCCCAAATTAGTAAATCATAGACTACAAATCAAAGGTTTCCCAAATTAGTAAATCATAGACTACTTGTTCTCACAAACTTGAGCAAAGAAATAGAACAAGATGGAAAAGAATCAACAAATTTTATGCTTGTTAACACCGCTTGAAGTGAGGGAGTTTTGAAAAGCAAGCGGCCCCTAAATTGGCTTTGCCTTGAGCAAAGTGCCTAATGAAGTGCTTTACTTACTTCTGGAGCTCACTCCCTAATCCATGACCCCATAGTAGTACTCTACACGACTTTGAACCTCAGCGGTGCGTCACCCGGGCCTCCAAAACGCGACAAAATTCGCACAAATTCGCACAAATTCGCAGTGTTTGAACCCCCCCATCTCACCGCACACGACAAGAATGCAGACGAATGCATGTGCGTAGGTGCCATCATCGTCTACACAACAGGTGCGAGCTAGCCAGCAGATCTTCCTCGTTGCCTTTCTGATCCTGAACCTGTTGTAACCTACTCGTCCCCGCTGCCGCCGCCGTCGCTTCTTCTTCATCTTCTTCTTCTTCTTATTCTCACTCATCTGGTCCCGATCAGCTTCTTTTTATTGAAAGAAAAAAATTCGCCACTTTGGTGACAAGAGAAAAAAAAAAACACAAGGGGGACTGCCAATCAATGGAAACAGTTTTTGTATGAAATAAAAAACTTCGCTGAATTAGTTGTAGAATAGAATGCAAAGTTGTGTGTGAGCTCCCAAGAATTCTGCAAAGCAAATTCATTTCATTTAGCCTCTTCTCATCATTTCATTTGCATCTATCTGCATGTGCTGCAGAGTTGGTGGGCGTGGAAAAGAATTTTATATTTCAGTGATCTTGATTCCACTACTTCCTGACTGGAATTATATTCCATTCCAGTTTGGTTTTGTTGCTGCTTTGCATAGATAGATAGATAGAGAGTAGTAATATTATTTCTTCCCCAGCTCCACGGATTGTTTGGAACCTTGAATTGTTTGGAGTTTTGAGGCGGCGGGGATCGATGGCGATTATTGAAGAGGAGAATCTGGTTGCAGCAGCAGCTGGAGTGGAGCAGTTAGTGCGGGACTTGCAGCGCACAGTGAGGAGTGGGATCACCAAGACGGAGAAATGGAGAATACAACAGCTGAAGGCGTTGCTGAAGCTCATTGTAGAGAACCAGGACAGCTTGCTCCAAGCTGTTTTTACGGATCTCGGCAAACCTGCACACCAAGTTGTGTTCACTGAAGTACAAACTCTCTGTCTCTGTCTCTCTCTCTCCGCCTTTGAAACCCCCCAATTGAATGAGTTTGGAGGCGAGATTTATGCAAGCAGTTGACAAATTGGATGGTTTCAAGCTCCAACTCGTGTTCCAAAAAAAAATTGGCAAATCGGGAACATACCTAGCAGCCATGCATGTATGTTTTGCGAAAACATAAAGCTTCAATCCATGAACTCAAGTGCAAAATCTAGATTGCTGGTGTGCTCAAATACCTATGTCACCAGCAAACTTGGATCCAGTTGCCAAAACATGGTTCAAAGCTCAAGTTCCTCAAATCCAGATGAGCCTAGCTGGGTACTATGCAAAAGAATTTTAGTCCCAGAGTTGGAATCACTGCAAGAACTGGGATGTTGGGGAAATGGATCACATTGAAGACTTGGATCAATTGGGTGATGAGCTGCTTGAATGCTTTTTGATGCCAAAAAGATTTCTGCAACATTTGATTCAAACTTTTTTGTTGTGTTTACAGCTTCTCACATTGGCGACCTCTTGCAAGCTTGCCATCAAGGAGCTCAAGCAATGGATGGCACCAAAAGAGGTGGGGTACAAAACCATCAGCACATATAAATATAATCTCCAAGTTTTGACCTCAACCAGATCATAAGTAAAGTGTAACTGGTATGTTTATTGTAGCATGGAGCTTTGTTACAGTGCATGTGAATTGTCAGGTATTTTGTGTTGCGAATTTCTTATTCTTGTTCATGGTTCTTCAGGTGCCAGTTCCACCAATTGCCCTTCCAGGCACAGCCTTTGTGGTGCCAGAGCCCCTGGGAGTGGCTCTCGTGATTGCTCCATGGAACTTCCCTATCTGTAAGTCCAAAGTTTGTTTACTCTCCCAAAGGCACAGTTCTTTTGTGTCTCTCTCTTAACTTTGCTTTAGATTCCAATCTTGTATTGCAATCTTCTCCCACACAAGGCAAGTTGCATGTTTGTAAAATTTGCAAACCTCATGTAATCCTACTATCAGTATGAGGTTTATTGCTGGAAGTTAGTAATTGCTTTGGAGTTGTGAAGAGAGGGAATTATCTTATATGTTCATACTGCTGGAATTTTCTGTAGATGGAGTTAGCTGTGCCTCTTCTCTCTTGCAATCCTTGGCACTGAATTGTTTTGCAGGATTTGAGTTCAAGATTGTCATTTCATTTGATCACAATAACATGAGACAAATCTTGAAGGAGAAGGTTTCTAGAGCCTTAACTACTCTCTTGTTGTTCAATCCCATTCCCCTTGCAGCGTTGGGGGTTGATCCTTTGATTGGGGCAATATCTGCGGGGTGTGCTGCTGTTCTCAAACCATCAGAAATTACCCCTACTGTATCATCCATTCTTGCTGACTTGCTTCCCAAGTATCTGGACACGGATGCAATCCGTGTGGTAGAAGGAGGTATACCAATAACAACTGCTCTTTTGGCACAAAAGTGGGATAAAATCTTTTATACAGGTATTCTTCTTCTTCTTCATTGATTCCTACAAGTATCCCAACATTCACTTCCCACAAGGTGACACCAAAAACAAAAAAAGATCAAGTTGCACTAGAATTAGAGTATTCACGGATTGTACAAGCCACATTCTGAACAGCCAAGTATCACTCAATGTTCAAAGAATGTAAGGTAAAATGCTTACATTGTTCAATGTGCAGGCAATGACACGGTGGGAAGAATAGTGATGGCAGCTGCTGCCAAACACCTTACACCAGTGACACTTGAACTGGGTGGAAAGTCCCCAGTGTATATTGATGACTCCGTCGATTTGAAAGTATGACTGGCACCTAATTTTTCCAAATCTAGCTAGTCACCTCTTCACATATGTCACACACGATTCATGATTTGTGGGTACTATTTTTTGGGATCTGCTTCTGCTGGTCTCTTTGCAAAACTGTTGGCGAAAACTTGTGTAAACATCATCAAAAGTAATGACATTTGTAGCTTTTAGTAGACCGTCTGTGACAAAGAGGATCATGGTGATATTATTATTATTGAAAATGGTTTCTGGATTGCACTGTAGGTTTCAGCAAGACGAATATGCCAGGGGAAATGGAGTTTCAGTGATGGACAAGCATGTGTTGCTCCTGATTATTTGTTGGTACAAGAAAACATTGCGCCAAAGCTGGTATATTTTTGGCACTTGTATTTTCATTTCTCCTTACAAATACAAATCCTTGGTGAATTCACTCCGTGTTGGACTACACCTTTTTCCACCGTTTGATGTAGTGAGAAATACTAATGATAGAACATGGCTTTTCTAGTTTTTTTGTTACTGAAGTGGGGACTTAATAAAAGTTGAAATCTCTGTTCACATACTGATTGTATTCTTTCACTGTCATAAAATCAGGTTGAGACTTTAAAGGAAACAATCGTGGAGTTTTTTGGAGAGGATCCAAGCACCTGTGCTGAGCTTGGCCGTATTGTCAATGCAAATCATTTCCGGCGGTTGACAAGGCTTTTGGATGATCCGAGAACAGCTGAAAAAATTGTTCATGGTGGTGAACGCAATGAGCAGTCCCTGTGAGTAACCTCAATGTCCTTTTGGTCTCATATCCTCTCAAGCTAGCCAGGGAACTGCCCAAAGTTTGTAGGATCTTTTGATGATGGCAATTCATTTTGTATATTAGAAGAAGAACATTATGCATGGATTCACAGCCTGCGCCCTCATGAGTACTAGTGGATATAAATCACCACTAGTCACTGATGTAGGTCACCCATGATTGTGAAATTTCTACAACAACAATGCTACTTTTGAGTTTTAGATTTCAGGATCCAATACTACTCCTGAAGCTCAAACTCTACACAACATCATTTCATCGACTAATCAAACTGCAACATCCCATTTATGTGTCTTACCACAGAGATGTGTTCTGACATGTTGGTTTAGCTTTAGCAATTGTAGACTATTACTGTGTGAATGGAATTAGTTCTCTTGTCATTTGGGTCCCATTACATCTTCCTCATCAATGCTTAATTGTGGGTTTCTACATCATTCAGGTTCATTGCACCTACCATTGTGCTTGATGTCCCACTTGATGTCCCTGTGATGTTGGACGAGATTTTTGGACCGATTCTTCCTATAATTACGGTAATTCTTCTTCATCTGCCTCTGCTGTCCACTTATCTTCAAATCTCTTTCAGCCTCAGATACTGGCTCAGTTTTGCTTGAACCCATAACTTCTTGCTTGTATGGTTGTAAGAATATAGTGTTGTGACTTCACTTTCAGGTGGGCTCAGTTCTGCTTGAACTCATAAGTTCTTGCTCGTATAGTTGTAAGAATATAGTGTTGTGACTTCACTTTCAGGCTCCAAGTTTGGATCTTCCCTGTGTTTAACCAAAATAATGAATGCAGTATTATCTCTTGTGGTTATGGTGTAGGTCAAGGGAGTGGATGAAGCAATCAATATCATTCTGGATCTACCAAAGCCACTAGCACTATATGTTTTCTCCACAAACAAAGCAGTGCAAGAGCGATTTGTAACAGAAACATCAGCAGGGACTGTGGGGATTAATGAGACTGTCTTACATGTATGTACACAATAATCTCTGTCTTTTGTATCCTTGCCTAGTGTGAGTAAATTCACCAGGTTGGTGGATTAACGTAACTGGTTGTTGTGTGTTTGATAATAGCAGACTTGGGCGCTCCTGTGAAATGGAATGACCACAAACCCACTTTAAGTAGATTAAACATGCTTCAGTTCCTTTTTGTTTTCGTGCTACAATTCTATATTGAAAGAGCTGCAGAAGTTGGAGATATTAAGAGAAATAATTGCACCAGTTGTAGATTAGAGAACAAAAACATTGTCTTCATCAATTTAAAGAAACTATTCATAAAGTTTGATTCTATGGATGGAGTTTGCAGCACATGGAAAATTCTGTATCATGGAAGACATCCTCCTAACCTTAAAGGGAAATAGGCTGGGATCATGCTTCAAAGGGACTGATGGCACATCAGACTTTGCACTGATGGTGAACCGCATCAGAGTATGTGGGCACTGATGAGTTTGTTTTGCTGGTGGGGATTGTGTTACAGGTTGCAGTCCTTGGACTCCCATTTGGAGGAGTTGGGGAGAGTGGAATGGGTGCGT
>Ga0209208_10011885_pt1 | contig 11106 bp, 6 predicted proteins | sample S1TSphfallax_3_FD_187694 | JGI IMG/M metagenome (GOLD analysis project Ga0209208, IMG submission 187694) | Host-associated microbial communities from peat moss isolated from Minnesota, USA - S1T2_Fd - Sphagnum fallax MG (SPAdes) (version 2) | ecosystem: Host-associated > Plants > Peat moss >... | reverse complement strand
ACCTAAATCTAACGACCTAAACTAATACTAAACTAACTAATCACAAACCTAAATCTAATGACCTAATCTAATACTAAACTAACTAATCACAAACCTAAATCTAACGACCTAAACTAATACTAAACTAACTAATCACAAACCTAAATCTAATGACCTAATCTAATACTAAACTAACTAATCACAAACCTAAATCTAACGACCTAAACTAATACTAAACTAACTAATCACAAACCTAAATCTAATGACCTAATCTAATACTAAACTAACTAATCACAAACCTAAATCTAACGACCTAAACTAATACTAAACTATCGGCTAGATCATCGGGAACTAGAGAATAAGATCTAAGTCTTATGAAAAAAAACCAACCTTTTTAAAAATAAAATAAAAATGAATAGAGTCTGGTTCTTAGTATTGGGTTCTCACATGGGTGAGAACTAAAAAGTTGGTTTTTCAAACTAATTGCTACTAAATTTGATATTTGTTGGTTTTCAATTGGAGAATCGACTTGAGAATTAGGCCTCGATTCAAATTCCACCCAACACTAATACAATCATTTCTCTTATGATCCATTCATAAAGTTTCATATTAATATTAGAAGTGTGAATTATGTTGTTGGCCCAAGTGTGAACATGACCTTGAACATAGAGCCTAATTGTGAAATTAAAAAAATAAAAATAAAAATTGTTTGTAGTGCAAAAACTTTCAAAAATAGAATATATGTTGTAATTTAGGATTAAAATTTATTAAATCATCTCCAAGAAATCCCAACTTCTTTCTAGCAATATCAAGAATGCACTTCAAATTTCTCTAAATTTTTTAGTTTTTGGTTTTTAAAAAAAAATTCTTTTTGGAACTAAATTGTCCAATATTGAATAACTCTTGCACACCAGGTCTAAAACGTTAGGGAACCAAACCACCTTTTTGCACCCCTCTACTCATCAACGGCTTAATTTTCAGACACAATTTGGGGGCACCATGATTTAGGGCGGGCTAGTGTTTCTCTTTTTTGGCTAAATTCAGCCAATGTTTTTCCCAAAATGGCTAAAGTTATGTGGTCTTTTGGTTTTCCCTAGTTGCCATATTTTGACAATTTTTATTTTTTTTTGAAAAGTTGCCAAAATTCTCTATTTGGTTCTAACATGTAGCCAAAAATCTGAAAAATTTCTAAATTAATTAATTTTTTTTTCATAACTGGTCTTGTGGATGATTGCTACCTAGTTTGGTTAAATCACAAAATAATAATTAAAATTATTTAAAAAATTAAAATTGAAAAAAAAACCCTACACGGGTGTCAGTAGGTTAGGTTTTAGGTATAGGGTAAAAAACCGTTCTGCCACCTAAGTTGCAAGGCGGCAGTTTTTTTGTCGTCGGTTTTTCCTTTTTCAAGGAGGTAACTTGCTCTACCACCTAAGTGGCAAAGCAGCAGCAGAGCGGCAGCGACAACAGCCAAAGAGGGGGGTAGGAGTGTCGTGGGGGGGGGGCGGGGTGGGCTGTGTGCGGTGCAAGGCAACCAAAGGCAAGCGAGAACTAGAAAGAAGAAGGAAGTCGGAGGAAAAAGGGTCTTGTTTTTTTTCTTTCTTCTCGGCCTCGCCATAGCTGTGGCGGCGGAGTTTTGTACAATATCCAGTATGAAGATCTCAGTGAAGACTCTGAAGGGGAACCATTTCGATCTCGTTGTTAACCCCACTGATACGGTATGTTGCTCATCCCTTTTTGTCTTCCGTGTTCTTCTACATTGTAGTCTTCTCCTTTGTCAAGCTTTCCCGTCTTGATAAGAAGTAGAAATCTTGAGCACATCAGAAGATTTCAAGGAATGAAAAAAATGTCTTTCATTGAAGAAGAGTGTCCCTCGCAGAAGGCAGGGTCATTATAGCTTCTTGTATTGCGAAATCCTGTGGAATTATCTCCATGTTTGTACATGTCTTCTGCAAAGTCTGAGATACTAACCAGCTTTACTGTTTTATCTAACAAATCCTCTTCCCGACTTGCTGATCATGGTGCTGCTAAAGAAATATCGTTTTAGGGTTTACACTATGGTGTGAAAGCCAGTGTTTGGATTTAGTTCTATGGTGCATTAGGGTTTTGGTGATGGTGTCACGTGGAAACCTGCATAGAGGAACATTGAATCTATCACACTTTGGTTGCCGAGGATTCATTATACCAAGTCTTCCATGCTCGAGTAGATTGTACCTTAGTGTGAAGTTGTGGTTTGCAGGTCACAGCTGTCAAGAAGCAGATTGAAGAATCCCAGGGCAAAGATGCTTTTCCTTATTCTCAACAGCTTCTCATTCATCAAGGGAAGGTTCTCAAAGACGACACAACCATGGATGACAACAAGGTTTCAGAAAATGGTTTCCTTGTTGTCATGTTGACGAAGGTATGATCATAATTTCAATTTGAAGATTGAGGCAAACTGAGTTCACCTCCCTAGACAGGGTTAACATCAATGGAGATCAGTGTGGATCACTCTTGTGTCAGTTTCTAAACAGTGATTTGCTAGGTTTGTCCAGGGCTGGTATGAACTTAAAGATTGAGGTAAAACTATGCTGATGATGATGGTCTGTAGAGTTCATCAGCTTACATGGCATAATGTTGTCTCCAGACAAAGGCACCAGCAGCCCCGACTCCATCCTCATCAGGAACTGCACAGGTGTGTTTTCTTGCCATTTTTGTGCTGAGTGAGGCTGAAATAGCACTTGCTTGACAGACCTTTCTTTTACATTACCACTGGGGTTTGTGGTTTTGCAAGTGGGATTGATTAAAACCTGGCCTGAACTTTGGTTGATATCAGGCATCTGCAGCAGCTCAGCCTCCACCTGTCCAAACTCCAGCAACTCCTGCAGCTCCAGCTCAACCTGCCCCTTCTCTGTGAGTCATAGCTGCTTCGCAAAATCTTTCCTTGTTTTACAACTTTCAGCTGTGAGATGGTAAGTGCTGGTAGAATGCTTGGTTTTAGGTCATGGAGATGGACGATCCTTGGCTTGGCATGTCTCTTCTCCAATGCTTTTCACTTCACCTGCTCAGATGTCTACCTTGCTGCTAGGACAAGAATCAGAAACTAGGTCTGGAACTGCAGTGCAGTGTTTATTATGCCATCAGCCAAGGAGCATCTTAGTTTCACATTTAGGGTTTGTATTGTGGAACTTTCCTTTGTATGTATTTAACAATGATTTCCTGCGACAGAGCACCTGCACCTGCCCCTGCACCTGCCCCTGCACCAGCTGCTGGAGCTCCATTGTAAGTATAATTCTGATTACCCCATTGATGCAGGGCCAAGAATGAAGGATGAACAGAAATTCATAGCTTTTTTTACTGCTGAAAAAATCTTCAGCCAGGAATTTTTTTCGAGTTGCATTATAGCCAATACTAAATCAAATTGAACTTACCTCTCGTCTTGAATGGAATCCCACTAAAGTCCTATGATTGTGCAGGGGTACAGGTGATGTGTATGGGCAGGCAGCATCAAACCTTGTTGCCGGGACCAACCTTGAGCAAACAGTTCAGCAGATCATTGACATGGGAGGAGGCAGCTGGACTCGGGAAACTGTTTTGCGTGCACTCCGTGCTGCCTTCAATAATCCAGAAAGGGCAGTGGAATATTTGTACTCTGTAAGTACTTAACCCAGTTGCCCTTATGCCTTTATGCTTTTTCTACAACCAGACTTTGGTGTTACTCAGTCACTGGTGATCCCTATGTATGGCTGTTATAGCAGGTCATTTATTGCCATTTGATAGTGAGGTTGCTTGGCTCCCCACAGGTGCATCTGTGTATATGCCAGCAAAGGAGATGTGTTCTGCCATGGTTCTAGTTTAATCAGAAGTGTGTCACTTGTGATCTTTGATTGTCTTTGTTGAATTAACATATCTGTAGCTTCCTGGTGTGGAGGCCTTGTTTTGTCAACTATATGCGTCCCTTCATACTAGTGCAGGCTCAGGTTCTTTCAAATCTTTCTCAGGTGACAACTGCTGTCTTAATTTCTAATTCTCTTGTCTCAGTTCCCTTTTGTTGGAGTGTCAGACTGATTTGGACTGATCACTATATCTGCTTAGTTGCAGATGTCCTACACTTCTGTTTTCCTGTAAAAAATCTGCCCTAGTCCTAGCCTGTCATATAGAGCATCTGGAATCTTTGGGAGTATCATTTACGGCTGATCCATGAGCATTACAAGATCTCAGAGTTTTGAGGTGTGGTTAGGCCTGCATATGGAGGAGTGCATTCATTTGTTGTGAACATGTGTTCATCTGGCAAATGTCTCTAGAAAGGGGCAGTCTTCTGGTAATCCCCATGAGCGGCATTGGTAATGGATTAATTCTTATCAGTCAGCATTGTAAATGGGGACTTCTGCTGTTGCTTCCTGAAATGTTACAGGAACTTGGGAAACGGACTTTTGTCTAATTGCCCAATTTTGAGCAGATTGGTATATAATTGTCCACACTCACCATCAGGAGCTGATGAAGTAAGTTGTGAGTAATGGCAGCTAGTCACTGCCATTCATGACGAAAGTTCTGGTCTGATATTTATTGAGTGACAGTCACAAGGTTATGACAACCTACTCACTCTTCTTGTGTTTGATTTGGTTTTGCTGGAGTGAACACAATGGCCTTTTTAAAGTTTTATTGTGGGCTTCTCTCTACAATCTCATAGATATGACAATTTATGCCTAGTTCACACACAGCTCCTGGACCCTTGCGTGACCACATGGTAACATGCCAATGATGGCTGCATCATGTACATACATCATCCTTGTTGAAATGTTGGTGCTTGGTTTCAATTCATTAAACACAACTCACTTTGTGCATGATCCATTCTATGTTCTCAGGTCTTTAAATTTTTTGAGTCCTGGTTGCATGGAGTCATGTCCATCACTAAAATATTTCACTGAGATTTCTTGCTGGGCTATGTGTTTTGTCTCTACAGTCACAGTTTGCAACTTGGCTTCATCTTTTGCAGGGTATACCAGAGGCTGCTGAGGTGGCTGCCCCTGTAGCTCAGCCTCCTGCGCCAGTACCTGCGGCTGCAGCAACAACAGCCCCTGCACCTGCAGTGCCTGTAGCCCCAGCTCCAGCAGCTCCTGGAGGGCCTAATGCTGCTCCATTGGATCTCTTCCCTCAGGTATGGTTGTGTTTATGTGAAGAACAATTGCAATTTGGTGTTTGAGTTGAATTGATGTCACTAGAGGACAACCATACCTTACAGATTTTTTGTCCTACATAGTCAGTCCTTGTTAGTGGATGTATGCAATGTGAGCAATTTCACAGTCTTCAGTTTTTTGGTCCAGGGAATGCCTGGTTTGGGTGGAGGAGCTGGAGCTGGCGCTCTTGACTTTTTAAGAAACAACCCTCAGGTCAGTCATTTTCTATGTGGAGTAACTGAAGATTCAGTAGCAGCTGCAAGGTTTCAGTTTGCAACTGGTCAGCATAGCAACTAGAGTTGTGGTGCATTTGGAGTGTCATGGTTGCTGGCCAATGTTAAGTTTGGAGAGTCCTTGTTCAAGATTTTTGAACTTGTCACCTTGACCTTCTGATTCACCAAGCCATCTAAGACAGTACCCAGTTATATAACTGCAGTGGATTGTTGCAACCTTTACTGTCAGATAGTTTGTGAGTCAGTATCTGGGGTCATTTACCTGGTTTCTTTCATACTGTATTCTACCTGAATGCAGTGTGTTCTGTTTTTTGGTGGCAGTTTCAAGCTTTAAGGACAATGGTCCAGGCAAACCCACAAATTCTACAGGTTTGCAAGCCAGACCTTGGTTTTTGATCCAACTTTGCTGCATCTCTGCTATTGTACCTCAGATTTTGAGCTTGTTGAGGGATGCAGAACTGTCTCATACAGACATGATCATCTTTTCTGCATTAGCGACTAATAAAATGACATCTCAACTTTGGGTTGCCCTTTGGATGTTTGGTGAATGGATCACAAAAGCCAATGCTTCAGGAGTTGGGGAAGCAAAATCCTGCCTTGTTACGGCTTATCAATGAGAATCAGGCTGAGTTCCTCCGTCTTATTAATGAGGCAGGTGGTGAAGGTGCTGAAGGGTGAGTAAGAGGCTTTCTTCCCAGAAGCATTCAGTATGCTTTGATGACAGATTGGCCCATTTACTTACTCTTTCATTTTCTTGTCATGTCATTTTGTGTTTGGGTGATTATCAGTATGCTCGTCAGTGTTGAGTAAATCCACAAAGAGTTGTGCACTGATTTAAGACACAGCACTATATTTCTCTGAACTTGGACAGTCTGGAGGATGCAGGGATGTTCTTGGGCAGCTTGGAGCAATGCCACAGTCAATTACTGTGACTCCAGAAGAGCGGGAAGCCATTGATAGGGTAAAGTCCCTCTTGTTCATTTGCAGTTATTTGTGATCATCTGTCCTGCATTGTGATCTTTGGCACTGATGTCTGTAGTTGAATTCTATCCTTAGTTGTTTAACTAGCAAATGAAAGGTTACTGCCATGAAGATTTATATCATGAAACCTTATGAGAATGTGTTCTCCTGAACAGCTTGAAGGCATGGGATTTGATCGTGCACTTGTGATTGAGGCTTTCCTGGCATGTGATAAGAACGAGCAATTGGCAGCCAACTATCTTTTGGAGCACGCCGGTGATTTTGAAGACATGTAGCCCACACAGAAAACCAACCATGTGCAATACATCTGTACATTTCAGGGTTCCTCTCTTGCTATGACACTTCTGTGTGCATGACAAGCACATCTGCTTTGGATTTTCCTTCATAGGTTACTTGCGCTGCTGGGGTATTTTATTATTTTCCTGCACAAACAGTGGGCTACTAGCTGAAAATCTTCACATATGTTCTTTGATGTTGAAAGAAAGTAGGACATCAGGGTTTTAAATACTGGGATGGAAGAAGTTGAAGATAAGATGGGTGCCCTTTGTTAGCTATGCTATGCAGGTGCCCAGTTCATTAACTCTGTATTGTGAAACTCATAATCATCATGGCAATGCATAAAAGGACTTGGTAACTGTTAGGATACTGCTAGTAATGAGAAGAACATCTGGGCTTGCACTCCATGCTGAAGCGTGAAGTTTATTTGTCAAAAGATATGAGGTAAGAGAAGTGCAGTTTTCTTCTTCTCCTTGCTTTTAATTGTATTATTGCTCAGTGGATGTTCTAAAATAACGGGTTCCCTCCACCTGAGTAGTAGGCATGGGGGAGCTACTGATAGCTTGGTAGGAGTAAATTTCTTAACTATCCTAAGCATTTTATCATGTGCATCTTTGCAGGTTGGAACTATGTTCCAGGGTATTTAAACTATGAACTTCACCCAATTTACTATTGATGAGTAGCTATGTGGTAGCTGGTGGACTTGTTCTAATGTCTACTATGCAAATGTTGATGCCCCTAAGGAATGAAAAAAATGATTATGAATGTCTTTTGAAAAAAAAGAGATGGTTGAAAGTTTGAATGCAAAGGAAATTTGTTTCTGGTCAATTCAAGTTGGATGAACAACATAGTTCGAATAAGAAGTGTGAATAATTAAGTAAGATAGCTAAATTATCAATTAAATTACTTCCTAATATGAAATGATAAATCTTCAATTGCATTGAAGATTGTCAAGGTGGAAAGAAATCAATATTTGTTTTCACAATGTAGAAGAATGTGAAATAACTATTAAATGAAAGTAATAAACAAAAAACTGACTCTAATTTTATTGTTTCACAAGATTAAAAAACCTTGGCCAAAATCAAAAGAAATTAATAATCTTTTTTGATGGACTAATTACATGAGTACAAATTAATTTCATTTCTAATAGATGGTCCTTGAGATGTTGTGAGAGCATGTTTTTCTTCTATGTAGGTCTTAAAGTAGGGACTTGGTTATTAGCTCGTCTTAACACCTTTTCATTTCAATTGTCTTTTATTCATTTTTTTACAACATTTTGTATTTGCTTCAATATATCACATCTTGTAGGAATGCATTTTTCACGGTGTTAGTGTGATTAGACCATCAATGATTTGGGTATTCATTTGTTATGTTGTTTGTGTGGGAATGAATGCATTGTAGACCATGATATGTTTCGAGATACAATTGTAACTATTGCGTTGAAAAATGGAGCTCACATACAAAGAGAGGTTTCTCACTTTTCCTTCGCCATACACAGAGATGAGTGGATATTGTCATCACTAGAGATGATTTTTGAACTGTGGTGGACATTGTCATTGTCGATTCGATTTGTATAGATTTGGTGGGTTTAGGGTTTAAGGTTTTGATGACGACAATGCATGCAATAATATTTGCCACTAAAAAAAACCACAATACTACATAAAAACAAGTGCTAAGAAATGATTTCATTTCCCTTGCCATAAGACCTACAATTGTCTCCATCCTCATTTTGATTCCTATTTTATTTTTTGTGTACATACCAATATAATTCACCATCAACAAACTTCCTTGGTACCTTCGATGCTTATACCTTATTATAGGCAATAAGTGTTGATAGCCCTACAATGTGCACAAGCCATTGCAATTCTTCAATGGGATGCCACGCTTAGTCATAGTTTTCCATGTCTGCCACACATACCCATGTAGTGCACCTCCATCATTAGCTTATTAGTGGCAAAGGATGCCCTTTTAACATTACATCTTCCACTTCATTACTATTGTTTTGATTGTCTTGATTTTCCTTTCATGTTTTTATATTTGCTTTGACATGCTTTGTATTTTTTGTGAATGGATTTCCATCCTTGTTTATGTATAGATACAAGGTTTTTATTTTTTGGGGTGGGTTAAATCTTGAATTAATGTTGTTGTTTTGTATGCTCTATTTCAAAGAGGGGGATGTTGGGGTTGAATTTGGTTTAAGATTATAGAACATGTATGACGAATTTCAATGATATATAATTTTAAGAACATGAAAAATCGCACAATAAACAATTCCATGTAAAACCATGTAAGGCACAAAAAGACAAGACCAAAAATGCACTAATATGACTTGCTCACTATGGGAATATTTAATGTTTCACCTATATTTAAAACAGAAATGACAATTTATCACATTGAAATTTTGTGACAAAATGCACAAAAAATTGCTATTTAATATTTCATATATATTTGAAGCAAAATGAATATTTATCACATCCAAATTTAGTGTCAAAATGCATTGGACATAATGCATTAAGGGAATATTTAACATCTCATCTATATTTGAAGCAAAATGAATATTTATCACATTCAATTTTAGTGTCCAAATGCATTGGACATTGTTCATTAAGGGAATATTTAATGTTTCACCTTTTTTATTATAAAAATGAATATTTATTACATCCAAATTTAGTGTTAATGTTTGTTCCTCTCTCACCCATAAATAATAAATAATGAACATTAAAACATTTTGACAACATTTATATGTCGCACGATGAATCAATCATTAGGAATCAAATAAGGTTAATCACTATTGGTGGCAAACACAAAACATTGATTGCCTTCTTGTCAATCTTTTGAAACCTCTTGTTAATGATTGAACCCAATATGATGTAATTCAACAACTTGTTTATTCTTTAATGACAATACCCACATGAAATATGCAACTATTTGAGAAATTGTTTAAATTATCATAACTCTATAACTAATCTCAAGTTTCAACACAAGCCAAAATATCATCTTTCCAAAATCCTCATATAAAAATAGAACTATATATTATCACCTAGGGGCCAAAATCCATGAAGCTACTACTATACTCTATAATGAATCTAAATGCAATATCCTTGCCTTGGTAGGCAAAGCCAATAAAAAAATAAAATGGGTACAATTTATTTTAACAATACAAAAGTAGGACAATGGTAATACCTACAACCCACTTCCCCGAGATTTAGGGTTTGCGAAACATATAATTTTTTTTTTTTAATGTGATAATATGAAGAACATGGACAAACTAAACAAAGACTAAATAGGTTGTAAAATTCTTGTAACCATTAATCAAATGAAAGGGAAGATCATGTGACTCTCTTTTTATAAAATTAGTTCTAATTAAGTGCTTATTGCAATCTTTTTTTGCAGGTGAGTTTTTCACAAGTTGGAGTGAATTTTTTTGGTTTAAAATTCCTTTGAATGGATAAAAAATGAGAGGGTTTTTAATTTAAAAAATAAAATAAATAAAATTTCTTTAATATAAAAATTTATCCCAATTTATCCTCCAAAATCACTTTAATTTCGAATTTTTAAATTTTAAATTATTTTTAAACAAATTTTGCCAAATAAAAAAGGTTGGTGAAATAATCATTGGCAAAGTTTTTTTTTGTTTTTTTGTTTTTTTTTGTCCCTCAATTTTGTGAGCTAGTAGGTGAACTAGTGATCATCCACAAATGTAGCCAAATTTGGCTAAAGTTCAGAGAGAGGAAAGTAGAAAATTTTGGAACCTCACTATATTTTTGGCGACATGCTAAAACCTATAGTCTAAATCTGATGATTTCAATTTCTTTCCCCTCAAAATATGGCGACTTTAGGCCTTTTTTTTCGCCAAAAAAACCATGTTCAATTTGCCATAAATGTCCCGTTCCCTGTCATAATGGGCAGGGAACTCCCCGGGAACACAGGATATATTCTACAGGGGGAACATGACTAGTCTCGAAACCCTAATTTCCCGGTCCTTCAATTCTTGTGCTTCGCAGTGTCTACGAGCGAGCGAGAACACAATCGCGGAGGTGTCTTCGCAGAATTTTGGAATGGATTTTTGGCTTCTAGTGGCAAGGATTTGTTAGGGAGGAGGACGGCGAAGAATCAGATCGCAGAATACGAGAGCGCGGTGATCCGGATCTCAGCATTTCAAGCTCCTTCCAGTGCTTGGTTGCAGTAGATTTGGTGAATCGTAATGGGCCAGATGCAGCGGAGATGGCACAGATTTGCAGTCGTTTCCATGCTGTTCCTGCTTTTCTTGTGTCCAATTCCTTCTTTTTCATCGTAAGTTTCCTTCCTTTTGTCTTCCCTCTTCTAGTTCATTGCTAGTTTAACCCTGAACAGAATCATGGTTTTCTCTGATTTAGGGTTTGATAGGTTTAGGAGCTCTGGTGAAGGTGCCAAAGGTGGAGCTCTGATGGAAGGGTTCCCTTTTTCTTTTTCTTTTTTGGCAGAAAGAATTCTGATGAGAA
>Ga0209208_10011884_pt1 | contig 11106 bp, 7 predicted proteins | sample S1TSphfallax_3_FD_187694 | JGI IMG/M metagenome (GOLD analysis project Ga0209208, IMG submission 187694) | Host-associated microbial communities from peat moss isolated from Minnesota, USA - S1T2_Fd - Sphagnum fallax MG (SPAdes) (version 2) | ecosystem: Host-associated > Plants > Peat moss >... | reverse complement strand
CTTGCAAAAGAAGAACATAAAAAACTTGGAGAAGAACAACAAAAGGCTTGGAACAAAAAGGACTTGCATAGGAAGAAAAACTCTTAAAACCGACAAATGGAATAGCAAGTTGCAAGGTGTGATCAAGAAACTTACCTTGAGTTTCATTTTACAAATTTGGACCAAAATTCAATCTACAACCTTCCTAAGTCCCAATCTTGCCATCATTCAACGTTGAAACAACCACCCCCATAATTTTGCACAAATCCACAAGCACAAGTACAATATCAACCTTCAAAAGAGTTAAACAAAAACGAGAATGGGAAATTGGAAATGAGTTGAAAGATTGGGAATTGGGAGTGGTCGTTTCAACTTTCAAGCATAGCAAAAAGTTGTGTGCACCCCCTACATTCTTGGATAGTTGGCAATAAGTAGGAATGAAGGAAACAATTTAGGCAATTACAACTACAAGAGGAGCAAATCTTGGCAATCTGTAGTAAAGGAATTCACAACAAGTCTGGTGAAAGAATTGCACTTCAGAGCACCACTATTGGTGATGGCAACAACTTTGTGAGAGCAACAAGGCTCCTATTGAGATAGCTTGTAGCTATTGGGGGCGATTAGAATTAGGGTTTTGACAAAAATGGGCAATGAGGTCACATCCTTGCTAGCTACATTGACAAATTTTTTGATGATCCAATCACATTCGGTGGATGTACAATATCAACCTAAACGCTCATCCAAAAATGATGATGGCAAACTACATCCTATACATCTTACTAGCTCCATCACACCACCTCAACAAATGTTGAAATCTGGCCATAGATCGTTAGAAAAAAAAGGCTGCTTCACACATTAGAAAAATTCTACATACTCTTTGTACTCCTGGAACTTTTGGAAAAAGGTCTTGCAATGATTCAAAATTTAAAAAGTTTGCATTTTCGTGGAGTTTGAAAAGAGTATGAAGAAAACTATGGTGTGAACTTGTAGAAAACTGATTATGTTTGGGAAGGCGGCCCATGGAGGGGTTGGAGGTTCACTGACAGGGGAGGCAGCCACAATCACATAATGAATCCATGGGTACAAAGTAAAAGTAGAAAGCCAGCTTATGCAGAACTCATGCAAATTTCACTTTTTGGTGAAATTTCGCCAGTAATATACGATCTGACTAGGTACCTAGTGCATTTATGAAAAAAATTATCCAGCCCAAGTGGTGATCCTAGGTAGGAAGATATAGAAAAATTGCTGATTAACCTTATGAAGCTATTTATAAACCAGATATGAAATACAAAAAATTTAATCAAGCTTTTATATTTATGGCTACACACTCAAAACCAACTGTAAGAATTTGGTGGCTTTTCTATATTATTTTTTCTTTTGGCAATGGAAACTTTCCACAATCACTTCAATTTTGAATTTTGAATTTCGCTTTTCAGCGAAATTTTGTCAGTAAAATAATGGCTGACTAGGTACTGAGAGTGTGGTTATGAATTTTTTAATGTAGCCTAATTGAGGATCCTGTCTAGGAAGATATAAAGAACTTGATCATCCTTATGAAGACACAATGTAGAAGTAGCATTGCCACTAATGTCTTCAGCACATGGAGAGAAAGTCAACACTTGAACTCAAACTAATTGGGGCATTTGCTCATTAACTGGAAATTGTATGTCAAAAATATTAGTAAGAAATTTGCTTCTTTCATGTATGCTTACAATAAGGTTGACCGCAGACCTCAATCGCTTATTAGCATCATGACCTTAACACTATACGGGCAGTAGAAGCATCTATGTGGCCCCCAATCTCAAGAAAAAAATTTAAAAACTCAATGGGTACACTACTTGCTGGGGTCACTAGGTCAGAAAATGGCTCTCTGGAAAATTGCCCTCAAAAGGCTACTTTTTAATACTTTTTTAACTGACTAGCCTGTTACGTCGTAAGGACACTCTAATGATCTGTAACCATTTTTTCCTTTGAAGATTGTACATATCCAGATTCCAGGGACCTGGACATTTAATGTTCTTTTGGCCTTTTCTATATCAATGATGCTTTTTCTTTCTTGAATTTAATGAACAGATACCTGATAGGTTAAGTAGTCATCATGCAAGCAATGCCATAGGGCCTTTTGAATTAGAGTTTACTGTACAGTTTAGAGCATGTCAAGTGCCCAATAGATCACATAAGCAACCAAACTTGAAAGGAATCAATTGGGAACATGATAAGAAATGCATTGGGAACTCTATGCTATAAAGATAAAGATTGCATTGGCGGGAAATGCTTGTTCTTCTCACGATTTGCTTGCAAGTGACATTAGAAGGGTTGTGGGTGAGATAGCTTCCTACCACAATAGAGACTATTAGCTCTTTTGCTTCTTTGGTTCTTGCAAGTTGTGCATCTTTTGGCCTTTTTTTTACTTTCCTTTTTGTTATCCATGTGATAATTCTAACCATTGATTTTTATCGGATTTTTTGGTTTTAAAATATTTTAAAGAACACATTAAAACTTTAATAAAAGGTGTATTATCTCAATTTCCAAAGAAGGCAACTTTGTTACATGTTTATAGATATTAAAAATAATGATTGTTTGATCATTTATTCTTCATAAAGGGTCATGAACCCTAATTTCTGATAATAAAAAATGTGAAATAACTTCACTTGTGAATGAGGCCCTTGGATTTTTTTGGAATAAAAAGAGCCTTAGGGGAAAGGTTGCAAAGCACCTTCTAGAGATGAATAGATTTCTTTTGATTTTTCTTTGTGTTATGATCAATATTGAAATTGTAATAATGCATTAATGAATTTGAAACTCATGTCATTATATAGTCATCTCAATATTTTCAACACACTAAGGTTTCTAGTTAGGTGTTGGAGGGTTTTTTAAAATGCTATTATAAGAATGCCAAGATAACTTTTTTTCTCTTTTGAAAATCAAGATTGAATATTAAAAATATTTATGTAATTATTGTCTTTTTTAAACATCATTTTGTGTAATAAGTTATGTTTAATAACTAATAAATGAAGTTTAATTTTCTCATTTATATATTGGCATTGTAATCCTGATTCCAAATGAAACTTATGGAATATATACGGTATATCATTTCATTTCATAAAATAATTTCTAATCACATGTATGGCATTTATTGATTTATATCCACACACTATTGATTTGTCTAATTTTAATATCTATGTTTTGAGGATTCTACTACAATCTAACCTATGCTAAAAGAAAAAAGGGGGCAAAAAAAACTTTTTATGGTCATTGATTTAAGTTGGAAATATCAAGATTTTATTTGTCATAAATAAGTGGATAATTATAATGACTACAATTACAATAGAAACTAATTCTTAATCAATGGAATAGAATGAACCAATTTGTTCAATACAATGCATTTGGAATAATAGTGTTATATAATTTGTATTCAAGAACTTATGATTTGAACCATAGGAGTGAAATCATTTGGTTTCAAATTACATATAAATAAATATTAACAATTTTTTATTCATGTCAACATAACCTTTATTAAATTAGGTGCAAATGCATTTTCTATCTTTATAATAGCTTTGTTTGAAATAGTAGCTCCTTTAGTTTTATGACCAATAATAGCATAACCCAATATGATGGAAAATGTAGATTTTTAATATATATATATATATATATATATATATATATATATATATCTATGTATATCTATGTATATATCATTTGTAATTATGTTGTTTTAATACAGATCCAAATCATGAATTGAAAGTTTTAATAGTTATGTTTGATATTGTTTTACTTTGAATAATTGAATGTTTCAAGTAAAAACATTCATTGTAAACTTTTGGCATATCAATGTTTTCAATTATGAGAACAAAAGTTCCAATTCTAAAAAACATTATATGTTCAAAATGGAGATTTTTAATTCTTTTTTAATATGTTTAAATTCAAAAACATTTATATCTAGTACAACATCAAATATTTCATTTGATATAAATAAATTTTGAAATATTAAATTATTGTAGGTTTCCACATTTATACAATGAATACGAAGAATTTTTATTCTATCATTTATGTTTGAAAATAATTCATCTTTTGAAATTACATGATGCAATAAAACATCATTGATTTTTTTTTGAGTTGGTTGTCTACATTGAGTGATATTCACAAATTGCAAATACATTATTGGACCACTTGCTTGTCTCATAAAGGAAGTAAAATGATGGTGAGTTGGATTTATCCAAGATGATCAGTGTATAGATATATGGCTTGAGTCCCACAACAAATTTTCACATCAAAATATGAATGTTTACATTGTTGGTAGTTGTGATAAGTCAACAATTAGTAAAACCAAAATAAAATTGAAAGGGTTAATATTATTTTAAATGTTGTTCAAATGCACATAAAATAATACTTGTCATCATAAATGTTTCATCAATCACAATTAAATTTGTTTGCTTTAATGTTCTAGTGTTGAACCTAGTTCTATGATTACAGTTAAATAGCCGCTTATAGGTATTTAATATATTGAATGTATTATAATTACATGTGATGATAACCATAAAACAACAATTCATGTTGTAGTTTTTAAAATATTTGTCTTCCTTCTAAATGAAGTTGATGAGTTAAATATTTTTCAAAAAATGTTTTCTCACTTCAAGAGGACCTTGAAATATATGGAATCTTTCATTGGTAGAAGCTAATAAATCAAAAGTGTGATTTTGTTCCTTGCTAAATGTTGATATTTCAAAGATGTCACTAAAAATATGATGAGGAAAATCAATAGGAGAATGTTGATTTCTAATATTCAAGATGATAAACCTTGATGGATTTGAATTTTTTTAATATTTTGGATTTAAATATGGATGCAATTTTAATGTCTTATTATATAATTGTGTTTGTTTCTCATTGTCAAATTGATTTTGTGTTACATATTGATGAAGAAACCTTTCTAAAGATTCAAGATTTGGTAACATACCTTGAATTTGACATTCATGTACACAAGATTAATGGATGTTATGTTTTGAAAATAAGTTTTTTTCATCATAAAAAGGTTTGTTTCTAATAATATATTGTAAAAAAACCTTCACTATATTGTGAACACGATGAAAAGTTGTGATGTTAACAAACAAAATATACACTTTTAAAATAACATGTACCCAAAACTTTCTTTATTCTTGTGTATGCATGTTCAAACTAAACACAATGTATAGATTCAAATTCAAAAAATAACAAGACAACTCTATGAATATTATTGCAAATGAACAAGAATACAAAAGATTCAAACTCACCTCTTTAAACAAGCTAGGTGATTATTTCTCACTAGGGAGTAAAGTAGTTACCTAACACTAATTCAAATATGGAGCATTGACTAGTGATTAAAATAGTTAGTTAAGTAGGAATTAACATATTAACAAATAATTAATTAGTTAATATCTATCCATATTCTAATTAACCCATATAGAAATAAATTTTATACTTAATACGTGATAACATCTTACTAACAAAATAGTTATAGATTCTAACTTAATATTTAAAAAGGTCAAATTTTTACTTAATACATGTTAATATTTAATTAATAAAATAACTAAAAATTAACACTTAGTAAAAGTCAAATCCATGTTTAATCCATGTTAATATCTAACTAATAACTACATATTAACACAACATTATCATGTGAATTTGATCAATTGTTCAATTTTATAAATTATAAATGATAGACTAATAGTTTTTTTATATTTTTCAAAGAAAGGATGTATCATTTAATTTAATAGATCATTTTGGAAATATTCATAAAATGTCATATTTTCAAAATCAAATGTTCTACATTTGTAATGTCAAGAGGATGGAATCCAATAAACTTTGATTGTGATAATAATTTTATTCAAAGATGTGGTGGTTTACTATCAATATATTTCACTATTGTATTTTTCAATACAATTGGAATTTGTAAACATGTTATTTTTTGGTGATTTTAGTTTTGAAATAATTAATGGGGAAATGAATTTCATATCATATAACATGTTGTTCAACTTTAACAATGACACTATTATTAGAATGAATATATTTTTACATAAATTGATGAAATTTGTTATGGAATAAAGTTGCACATTCAACTAGACAAATTTTCCATGTCATGTGTTGATGTGTATGTTTTTATTAATTATTCTAATGGATCAATTTTTACCCATCCTAATGACAACATCTCATTAGATGTGAAAGTTTTTTAAATGACACATACCAAACTTTGCTACCATTGTCAATAAGTATTGTAAATGTGATTTATGTCATTGATGTGAGCCATATAATTAATTAGATGGCAAATGAAACTTCACTATATGATTATTATTTCTTCTACCATTGTTGGATTTTGTGATTTAATATTTTCAATATTTTTTTCAAGACATGTGTTTGAAGTATGTTATGAAATTTGAATTGATTGATTTAAATCATACATAAATAATAAGTAAGGTTCATATAAAGTAAAAGGAAAAAATAACATACTCATGCGATATTTAAAATAATCATTTAATGAAATTCTTCCATCATATGCACCTTCACCTTAAGGAAATAAAAATGGAAAAAGGGTAGTTTCCAAAGTTATGAAAGGAATATTGCTTTGTAAGCATTCAATATGGACCTTAAGTTGTTCATGGGTTGTAATTGAATTTGTGATATTTTTTTTGACAAACTTCCAATTATGAAAATTTCCTTCTTTGGGGGTAGTGATGAAATTCCTTTCATATTAATTGATAATGAGAAACTTTGAATTTGTTCATTTATGTGAATGGATTGAAAACCTTTGTGGGTACTATGGTTTTCAAATACGTTCTTAAATATCTAATGTCAATTTACACATAACTGTTTTTTTGGTTTATTCAAATAAAATAAAATATGATTTGAATAATTGATTGGTATTCATGTTTTGTGAAAATGTCAGCATTATAATATTCATTACTTCATTTCAAATAATTTGTTTACCAATATACCATTTCAACTAAATAAAGGACTATTTTAAAAAATATTCATTCATTTGTCCTATACTAAAACCCCAATGTCTTTCTTCAATATGTAAACAAATGTCAATCAATGATAACAATTGCATATGTTTAATATGGATAGATAACATTGAACTCATGTAATTCAAAAAATGAAGAGCTATCTATATATGAAGTTTTGTATGAATAATTAACATAACACCTTGGTGGCTTCAACACAAATTAAATTATTTTTTAATATGCCAAAGAAAAATTATTTGCCAAAAGTTTGAAAAAATTACTTAAAATTTAAGAGTTTGATTCGTAGTCATTTTGAAGGGAGGATACTAAGTGGAGGTCCACTTGACCACTAAAACAATGCAAATCATTTGAAATGAACGTACCTTACAATAAATTTATTTGTTATTGCTGAAATTTTCATAATTAAAAACCTAGGTGTCAAACTAGGAAACTAACTTTAAATTAATTATTCAACACTTGTGTGTCGAATTTGCCAAGGTATTATGATATAAATATATTGTTATTTATTTCATTTTGTGCATATATACATTAGTTCTCCATTTTCATTTGTAGTATATTCAACCATTAATGATTATACAATTAGCAATATACATCCTTAAAAAGGAGAGATTGGATTAATGTAAGTATTTATTTTTCTTTTGAAATGTTGATTATGATGACTTAATCTTATCGAACCACATAATGCACAACATTTCATTTTTGAGAAATATTTGAAATCAAATTAATCTGATCATTAAAAAGTTCAATTCTTGAATGCTAATTACACTCATATGGTTGATCTTTTTTCACCTATCTTCTAGTTGTAGAATCATAAACATGTTGCTTGTATTTCATGTTGATGGATGCTGATTTATTTTTTAAATGTCCAAATTATGTACAAAACCACAAAACCAACAACATATAAATAAAAAAATTAATAAATACGTAGTAAATAGCTAAATTGAAATAATACATCCAATAGCCTTTACCATCAAAACTTAAATATAATTTTTCAAGTTATATTTTAAAGATAAATTGAATTATTTTTATTTCTTTTATTCTTAATAATTCATGTATTATACATGTTTTATATCTTATCAGATTTCACTTATATTAATTTTAAATTTAAGGTTGTAAAGTTGAATTATTAATTACACCATACTATATTAGCACTACTTTCATATGTCACCTAACTTGCAAAAAATTTCAATGGGTATACAACTTGTCACATATGAATTCACCACAATTTCATTGTTTTTTCACAAGTTGTATATCTTTTGCTTCATAAAACAATGAATTCATTGCCTATCATGAAAATGGTTCCTTGAAACATTGCTCTCAAAATGTGACAACATGCCATTTTTCAACTTAGTGGCTTGTTACCTCATAAAGCCACTTCAATGGCCTATAACCACTTTTGCTTTTAAAGATTTTACAAATCAAGCAAGTTGCTAATTCATTTGTTTCCATTGTTTCTACACCTAGGCACTTGCCTTGGGCTTTTTTTTTCTTACACCTAAACGCTGGTTTTTGATGGTTCACACCTTTTCAATAACAAACTTCCTAATTTCAAAGGTTTTTAACTATGCAACAAGTCTCTCACACCTCATGAGGTGTAATTACAATAACTTCCCCATTTTTTAAATGAACCAATGATCAACAACAACACAAGCAAGTGTATGTAATGAAAACATGATCAATTAGACACAAAAAATAGTTATGATTCATGCAGTTATATTTTTGCACATAAATGTAGGAAAGTAGAATCAAAACATTTTCAATCATTATCAAACCATCATGCTGCTCAATAATGGGTTTATAGTTTGTTGTATATAAAGTTTGGGAAACTTTCGTATAATAAAAGTAAGTTAAAAATATTTTTTGTAACATACTGGCCAAAATCTGTTTAAAAATACTTTTACATTAGAAAGCTTGAAATATTATTACTTTTAAAGTAAAAGTTGAAACCACATAACTATATTTGAAAGTAATAATATCCAAGAAATTAGAAAAATCCAATACTTCTCCTACTTTAAGCCTACTTTCTATGATATAGGTGCTTGGAAAGTAGAAAAAAATCTACTTGAAGTTGTCAAAAATCTATTTAAATGGACATTAAACATGTAAAGTTTTTATATCATTAGCATAAAGTCAAAGAACATTCCCATATTGATCATTGGAATAAATAATATTCTAAAAATTTACTATATGAAGGTGTATTTTATGATTACTTTTCATTTATGCAAACAAGTATCACGAAGTGTCTAATTGATCATGCTTTCACCCTATAGATGGGTTATGTTGCAAAAGAAACAAGTATGGAATTTTGCAAATATAGGATTAGTTCTATTATAATGAAATTGAAAATGAAAGTGAAAGCTTTGTTGCAACTATAGAGAGACCTTGACAAATTACAACAAGGTAAAAGTTAACTATGTTTTTATAGTCGATGAAAGTGAATGTAAGGTCAACAAATAATTTTTCATTTAATCTACTACTTGCTTACACATACAATGTGGTATTTGCAGTTGTGAAGTGTTTGTTAATATGACCTTCAAAGAATTGTTCACAATGTTTTTACCAATCAAGATCTACCACAATTAAATGTTGATGATGTGTAATTGCAAATCCACATCACTAGATGTTGTATGTAGAAAAAACATGTCCAAGAAATTCGTCATCAAACATTATTAACATGTATTACAAATATAAAATATAAAATTCATGTATGAAATTATGATGCATTATAGATTCTAGAGTTGAAGAGTGTGCAACTAAAATGGTCATTGAGTTCATGGCCATTGTAATTTCAAGATTTGCCAATTGATCTACTAAAGCATCATTGACTTATAGAAAGCATGGGATCATCCCCATGCATTCACAAATAGTCTTGCCATGTGGTGACAAAATAGTTAATTCAAAGTGTAAGGTTTGAAATGCATGTTTATCATGTTGTTGCATGATTTGACATTTTTGTTGGTACATTTACGGTGTTTGAATTTTGCACATTAATTTGCCTATTTGTTATGTTGCTATTTATTGTTTAAAATATCTTCTTCAACTTTTGGTGTTGGAATTGTAGTAGCATTGTCCATCCCATAGCTATCAAGTTTATCACAATTATATACCAAAGTATACCTTCTTAAAGATCTACACGATGAGCCCAACATTCCAAAGTACTTGATTAAAGAACAAAATGTAAGACATTTTTCTCATGATTTTTTTCCCAAAACCATGCTAAATACATTTTTTCTACCTATAATTTGAAGTACTCTTCTATAGCAAAGTAAGATTTAATCTAACCATTTCTAGATTTTTTTATGTGTAGTTATGTTTTTGATATATTTGGGCTAAACAACAAGTCATAGAATTTACACAAGTAAAACTCCTCAATGCTCAACCATTTGTTTGTAATATATTGAAGATTTTTGGTTTTATATAATATGTAAGTTTTGTTTACTCAGGATCCACAATCTATTTGATTCAAGTTATTTTCCTCATTTTTAAGGATTTTAAATGTAAAGTCATGTAGGCAAAACTTATTACAATTTACATCCAATTTTGTCTAAATGTTTTCATTTACATAAACTATTTGCAAATCAATGTTTTGTAGGTTGAAGCTCTCCTACTAGATGGCAAAACTTTGAACTATTTTGGTGCAAGTATTTTGATAAAGTTAGCAATTGTGTTGTGATTGTTAAAGTTACTCTCATTGGAAGATTAGAATATTAGAAATCTACCTAAATTGGTATGACATTCAAAACCCTTTAAAATTCTTCTTGCAAAAGTTTATTCGAGTAGTCTTATTTGTCAAAATGACTATTCAATGATGCAAGTGACTATGCAAAGCTTCATTTTAAATTTGACACAAGTTTATTTTTCAAAACTTGGACAAACTTCACTTAGCTAGTGCCTTTGATCCCCTTGGACTTACAAATTCCCTACATCAATTTGAAGTATTAAAAGTTAAATAGATAAATAATGGAATACTTACCATGTTCACCAGGCTTGGAAAACATGATTATGTTGTTGTTAAATTGTTTAATATTGAAACTACAAATCAAATAAAAAATGTTGGTTTTTTGTTTGATTGAACAAATTCAATTAACATGTGTAGGATTGACTTGTGAATTACATCCATTGGGATAAAAAA
>Ga0209208_10011883_pt1 | contig 11107 bp, 7 predicted proteins | sample S1TSphfallax_3_FD_187694 | JGI IMG/M metagenome (GOLD analysis project Ga0209208, IMG submission 187694) | Host-associated microbial communities from peat moss isolated from Minnesota, USA - S1T2_Fd - Sphagnum fallax MG (SPAdes) (version 2) | ecosystem: Host-associated > Plants > Peat moss >... | reverse complement strand
TTTTCATGTTGTTATATTTTAAAGACGATATGTGATTCCAATTATCCCAAATTTTGTACACCATTTTGAGTATTCATCCATTTGGCATAGTCATTAGTTAAATTAGGTGCCTTATGTCCTACATATGTGAAAATTTCCTATACATAATGAAAATCCAAGGCCATGTGAAAAATATAAGCTTAGTAAAGGATTTAGCTAAAGTTATTATGCAAAACAATTGGTGGTGCAAGAAAACATTTGACAATTGTGACATAAATTAAGTAAAATGCAATTAACACAACTTTTAAATACATGTGAATAATAACATCACAAACTTCCTAGGCCATGATTTGGTAATAGTAGGCATGCACGGCATAAAACACGTATGAAACACATATAAATAAGATGCAAGGTTTTATTGTGAATGAAAATATTTATTTTATTTCAAATACATATTTCAAATGCACACCATTTGTGTTTAAACAATATGAACATGTGAAAAAATAGATTATGCATGACAATTATTGTCAAATCATGGCCCATGAAATTGATGATGAAACTTTTTTTTCAAGTTTTAGAATAATTATGAGAATGTCAATGATAATTCAAACTTAATTTGAACAATGAATAAACCAAATAATTTTATTGGTAGTAGAGGTGTGAGGCAATCCTCTTCATCAACTTAAAGAAAACTTAGTAGAAACCATTGAATTTTTTAATAGAAATGTTGGTTAATTCTATAAACAAAATCAATGGTATCAATGTGGAAATTGAAGAAAAGACAATCAAATCAAATAAAGAGATCTTGTAAAACTAATTTGAAATTTTCATATTGAAGATGAAAAATCAAATTGCACACAATGGAAAATTATCAAAATAATGTCCCATTTAATTCATGTTATGGGATTTGTATTATGTTAAAAAATTTCATTAGTAGAAAATGTCTTGGATTCATATGATGTCAATGTGTAGGAATAAACACTCAACATTTAATATAATATATATGATGCATTTTTCAAAAATCCCAAAAAAATAAATTGTCAATATATTAATTTGTTAAAATATCAATAGAACATTACATGTACCTTTTTAAATTGATTCTATTAATGTCCAAAGTAAAGTTCAAACTATCATCAACAAGATTCTTATCCATAACTTGTTGCATGAACTTTTAGTGGTTGAATTAGTGTTCTAACTTTAGTATCATCATTTTATTACCCTTGACATATCAAATTTGGAACACATGGTCTTTCATCTTCAATTTTAACTACTTCTTTCAAATTAAATAATATGTTGTTAATGTTGATTCTAATTCTACCTATCAACAAGTTATGCAAGATGTAGAAGTCATCATGTTAAGAATTATAATCACATAGGGTTCAAATTTTCCTTGCAATTATTGATTTAAAAAAAAAAGAAACTATTTTCAACTACTGACCTTGAACATTTGTGCTTACAATTATAAAATAAAGATTGCCTCCCTTCTTGCTACAATCCATTGCAACCTATAAGACTATCATGTGGCATGCTTCACTCCTATGATGATAATAATCATCAACAAATGCTCGAGGTGACTTATTGTTTGCAATATGTGTAATCAATAGCCACCTAAATGCAAAGTAATAAACACCAACTTTTTAAATCATCCATCACTCGTTTCATTTTCTATCCAATAGATTAAATGATCACATTTCTAAGTGTGACATTACAGTCCAAATTACCTCATGAAAAATAAGTGAAACTATCAATGATTTGATTGCAAACAACTTAGAGCAAATAAACAAATTTGTGTCTTCTACTAGCTTGTAGACAAGACATCCAACATGAATTTCCAATAACGTTACAAGCTTGTATTTTGTGTCTTATTTCTTCATTCAAGGTTCCAATCAAGATGAAATATCAATTATTGTGTATTGGTCATTTAGAAGTTATGCATTGAGCATTGATATTCAAATTTAGTCAATAAAAAGAGCAAGAACCAAGTCATGCATATTGGTTTAAACCCTTTGTCCCAATACTTTAATAATTATGAAATTGTGAAGGACAATATATGAAGACACCATCTACATGTTCAATATGATAATTTCTTCACTATATCCAAAGTATAGGACAAGATAATCTCGTGGTAGTGGGTTCCCCAAAATTTTCTATATCATGCGTACTAAAAAAAACCAAGAAGGAATTGTACAATATCATAGTTTCTCGTTGAGAAAGATTCACCATAACAACACCTGCCAAAGTGTGGAAGAACCTAATGACAAGGAAGAGAGTATGCACAATTTCTGCGTTGAAATGTTGAATTTGCCATGGTACTATGAAAGTTAATAGTATATTATGGAGGAGTTTCTTTTATATCATTTTTTTAATGTGTGGGCAAATGTTGTTGATAGGTACATATAGTGTTGGAAAAAGTCTATAGTTGAGAAAAAAATGACCAGAATCACTTAGTTTTGATTTGTTTATTAGGAATAGTTGGACAATGTGAGAAAAAACTAACAACCCTTAAATTGTAATACCATACTTGCAAGTTGTTTGGCTTTAAACAATCCTCAAGAGGACAAGTTGCAAGAAATTGAAAATTTAGATCTCATGTCATCAAAATTTTCAAGAATTGAAACCTACCCCTCTTGAATGCATAGAGCAATTATGTAAATCTGTAATGGGGGCACTTCATACTTAATGTGAAAAACATTTATTACACTAAGTCACGATACTATACCTGTGACTAATGTTCAATATTAAATAATCCTCAAGAAGCAAGTTTTTTTAAAAAAGTAGAAATTCTAAACTCACACTGCCCAAATTTTCAAGAATTGAGCCTTGGACCACTTTAGTACATGGAGCAATCTGTAAAAGGCGACATTTCATATTTATTCTTGTCTGTTGAAATCCTGAAATTTTCAGATTAGGCAAGTCGGACTGTCTTTTTTTGAAAAAAATATATTTCAGCAAAATCTACCGATGATTATCAGTAGTATGCAGGTATGGAAGGTGTTCATTATATGCTTATATGCTTTTGACATACTTTACGGTGTGTGAAAAAGCAAGGGGCGCAGGGAGCGCTGATCCTCGACGCTACTATTTTTGCGTTGATTCGAGCCTCTTCGTACGGGGATGTTGCGCGAATTCGCGCTGTGCGTGCGACGGGGTGTATCGAGCGGAGTCCCCAACACAAGAGGAGGGCAGAAAGACCCGACTTTCCGCATGTGCGACGGGGAGTGTGAAGCGGTGTCCCCAAGACAAGAGGAGGGCAAAAAGGGGGTGTGTCGGGCGGAGTCCCTAAGGCGAGTGGAGGGCAAAATAAGGGTGTGTCAGGCGGAGTCCCCGAGACGAGAGGAGGGAAACGGGGGCAAGGAAGAAAGATCAGAGATGGCACACAGGGCGCAAGTGTCGAAGTTGCAATGGGCGGTGCGCGGCGAGGATCTCAGCAACCTGCGCAATTTGCTCAATTCCGACAAAACGCTTGTGAATGCCGTGGACTACGACCAGCGCACGCCGCTTCATGTCGCTGCCTTGTTCGATTGTCGGAGCTCAGCGCGGGTCCTGCTCATGCAGGTACGGTTGCCAATCAACAAGATTCCTGAAATGTGTCTGTTTTGTTTTCTTGGTTGTTATTGTTGTTGTTGTTGGGGTTCTGTATATACAATTGAGGAATTTTGAGGCTGCGGTTGTGTGCGGTCAAGAGTTGGCGGCTTGAGGTTTGCAGCGACCTGGTAGTGATTCTTCATTCTGTAGTCTAAGGATAATCGGATAAAGCATAGTAGAGGTGAATTCCTCCTGCTCAGGGTGCTTCCGTCAATGCTCAAGATCGATGGGGTAATTCCCCGTGCGCTGATGCCCTGGCGGCCGGAAACACGGAGATGGTGAAACTGCTGAAGGAGTATGGGGGAGAAGTGGTAGGAAACCATGAGGGTTTAGTCCTCGCTCCTCCATTGCCGCAGAGCGTCGATTGGGAGATAATTCCCTCGGAAATTGACCTGGAGCACGGTGTCCTCATCGGCAAAGGCTCTTTCGGAGAGATCAAGAAGACGACTTGGAGAGGGACGCCGGTAGCGGTGAAAACTATCCGACAGTCTTTGTCCAGGGATAGAGCGGTGGTGAAGGATTTCCAGCACGAGGTGGAGTTTATGGTCAAGGTTAGGCATCCCAACATTGTTCAGTTTCTCGGAGCTGTCACTCTAAGACCTCCTTTGATGCTGATCACGGAGTATCTTGCAGGGGGAGACTTACATCAGGTGTTGAAGAGGAAAGAAGCCTTGCCTGCCCCTCGTGTTGTGAAATACTCCCTGGATATTGCCCGAGGGATGGCTTACCTCCACAGTGGCTCAAATGTCATTGTCCATAGGGACCTGAAGCCACGCAACCTTATTTTTGATGATGCTCAGGAGCTCAAGGTTGGGGACTTTGGATTGAGCAAGCTGATTGATATGAAGCATCTGCATGACGTGTACAAAATGACAGGAGAGACAGGGAGCTACAGGTACATGGCACCTGAAGTTTTTCTACATGAGAAGTATGATAAGAGTGTGGATGTGTTCTCCTTTGCCATGATTCTGTATGAGATGTTTGAGGGCTTTGCTCCTTTTGAAGATGAGGAGCCCTATGAAGCTGCACGACTTGTGGCAGAGGAACACTATCGGCCAGAGATGAGAGCCAAGACCTATCCTCCAGGCATGCGGGAATTGATTAAAAAGTGCTGGTCAGCAGACCAGAACAAAAGGCCAATGTTTGACACCATTGTTGAAGAGCTGCAAAGCATGGAAGAGCATTTGCCTCAACATGACTGGGTCCGGGATCTTTTGCATATTCACCATAACTCTCTGCGAGAGTAGTCAGATTGTGTGGAGTACATTGTGTAATGGATGTATTAAGATGGAGTGCATTTGGTTGCAACAACACTGCAAGATCAACAGGTGGAGTGTAATTCATTAACCAGTATCATTTTGTGCATGGGCCTGGAGTTCTTTTGATGAGGAAACAGCTTTTGTTTGGTTAGGATTCTGTATTAGCTTGCAAAGCTCCATGAAGCTACTTTCCTTGGGAATCTCAGGGAAGTGTTACCAGTTAAACAAATTTCAGTAAACCTGTATCCTCCCAAACCTCCAACCACCTCCAAGACAAGCAGGCCATCTGAACTGTAGATATGTCATCTACTGATTGAATACACTTCATGTGTCTGTAATGTATTTTACAAGTGTCAGATAGCAGTTTGGTGTCACTGCTGCAATAGACCACTTATTGCAATCAAGGGTGGCTGAGGTGTGCAGTGTTACTGATTAGTCTCTTTCTCAGTCCCTCCCTTTCATTAGCCCTTTTAGGGCTGTGCATCCCAATTTGTTGAGAGGTAATTTCTTTGAAACCAGTATCATTGTTTGTGTGTGAGCAGGAACCATGCCTTCTTACTGCTGGTAGTGATATAGTCTTCTGTGGATTTAATCTATTCGTACCTTTTTCTTGTGCTACAAGTTTTAAGCTCCTTGGTTGTAATAAATTAGCCAGGCTTTTTTCAGTCTTCCTTCACTGTGGAATTGCTTTGCCCTCTATCCATTAGATCACTTTAGTTCAGGCTCGTTGCTAGGATGGTCCTTATCTGTATTTCAGTGCTCAATGTAAGCTGAAGTGCCCCGTCATAAGTAACACAAGAGAGACATGCTTCTGATTTTGCTGTCAGTGGATTCAAAGACTGATGAGGGCCTGTCAGGCTGTATAGAATGTGGATAGAGTGGGAACTTAAGGACTGAGAATTCCTGGCACATCTTCCTCCAATTACTGGCTATGGTGGGAGAATACAAGCTTGAAAGCACTCTTGAAGTCTCAAGCTAGGGAGATAGATCATTGTTGAACAAGTTTTTGAAGGCTTTTGGTTCTGGAGCTCCTGCTGATGCTCCAGCAGTCTCACCTCCATCAGGCTTGTTACTCCTGAAGGAGGCCTAGAGGCTCACTGTGTGGAAGCAGCATCATGCAGTTGAGGAAGTGAGCAGGCTACTGAAGCTGTACCTGATTTTGTGTCAAGCAGAAGATGTGATATGACCCACAACCAGACACAACAGTTCGGTTTCTTGTATTCCCTCAACATCACCATTATGACTGAGCCTGTGATTCTTTACAAGTTTCAACTCTGAAATTACAAGGGTTCAGGGCTGCCCATGGCATCATTATATATTCACTATGTCCAGTGTGAATATCAGTAGTTAGCTGTTTGTTTTAGGGCTCAGAGTCTGCTCTTTTCAGGGCTCTGCCCTCTTTGGATGACTTTCAGCTGGGAGGCTTTAGTAGTCATCTGCATGTCACCTTGCTGCAAATATGTGTCTGGATCTATGTTCTTTAGAAATGCTAAGTCTTGGTTCTTTAGTTTCCTCACTTTCTTGTTCTCAACATTTTCAAGGTTCCAAGGGGTGACTATGAGTTGTTTTCAGAAGATTCTGAATCCATGTTGTCATCAACAATGTCTATCAGAGCATCCACCCTCACCAGGTGTGAAAAATCCTTGGCTTTTATAGCTCCCTTTCCTCATTTGCATGCTGCACTGACTAGAGGGCAGAAATTCTGCATACATTATAGGTGATATATGTACATCTCTGTGCACTCATAGTTCTGCAAATATGCAACAGAATCAATCATTCATTGTCCATATAGACTGGGGAATCATTTGCCATGATCTATGTTAGAGAATCCTTGCTATAGAAATTGAGTCTTTCCATGAAAATCTTACACCCACAGTCCTGATGGAAATGCAAACTTTCTCAAATGTTTTTCAAGCCCTTTGAGAAAACTGGCTGTGTTTTTGGGTGTCGTCAAGGAATTCAATGCAAAATTCTCAATGTGAAGGAGATGATCATGGGCTAGCTTGATGGTATCCTCATATCTGAGATACAGAGGTTGTACAATTGGTTGCTAATTCAACATACATGTTCCATGAATCTCAATTCTAGTGGATACGCATCTGATACTCTGTGGCTCCTAGTTGAGGACAAGGCCTTGAGAGCTGTCCAAAGGCACTGCCCTGTGGTGAGGATATGTTGCCTCAGTTATCCTAGACTGTTCCTTAAGTCACCTCAGCTGTTCTAGACTGTCCTCATGGCAGTACAAGTTTTGTAGCTGGAGTTTTCATGTTAACTCACTTCCAACTGAAACCAGAATGCTGTAACTGAAATACATTTGCACTTCCAGTTGGCACTGGAATGCTTGAAGGTAGCAATGTCATCATCCATAGGTCCACTCTTGACACCACCACTCTTGACACCAAAGGCCCTCCTAGGCCCTTAGTGGCTTGGTTCAAGGCCCACTTTTTTAGCACATACTTCCACCTTCCTACATTTGTAATTTTACCTTGCCCTGTTTTTGGGTTAACTAGCAATTGGATTCCCAACTTCTTTTTATGTAGAATTTTTTGGGGTGCTAATTACACTTGTTCTGGCATCAAACTACATGTGCAAACGTGTTTAGTTTGAACTTTCTTCCTGGTGACCCACCTTCCATATAGATTGCTTCTCACAGAACCAACTCTGGCTGATGGATTTGGCCATCCATTCTGTGATCAAGATTTGTCCATGGGACCATATGTCTATGGGACTTTTGTCAAACCACATGAATGTTTATGAGGCTTCCTACAGATCAGCCTTTTTTTCCTTTTTTTTTTCCCCCTTCAATTTCGTGACATTAAAAATTTTGCAAAATTTTCCAAACTTTAGCAAAATTAGTTGAATTTACGCTAGGAAAACAAAAAAGATCTTTTTTTTGTCCAAAAAAAAACATTGTTGTAGACTCTAACCCTTCTTTGTGCTTGCCATTTGATGAACTAAACATCCAATTTTTCATCAAGTTTAATTTTCATCCTCAACGTTTCCCCTATTTTACATGTACATCTTAATTTTCTTATGATTATAACCATAGATTCATGTTAAGAAAATATCTCATTGAAGGTTATAACTTTTCAATTTGAAATTCCTTGATCAAACTTGATGCAAGAAAGTTATGAACTCACTAAGTTGTGATATTCATATCTTGAAAATTTCAAAACTCCTAGTTGAGAGTTTAAAGAATTATAGTTATTTTGATGTAACCCTCACTACTAATCACAAAGTATACAATAGGGAGGAGGGCGATGCTTGTTCCCAATTTTGAGTTGGGTGGGTGAATATATTGAGTTCAAAACAAGTTTGTTGTCCAAAGTTTACTCCATTTGCATTAACCACTCGAATTGTCTAGCTTGTGCAAGAGACTTGTCCATAGGTTGCTTCTTACACACCTTTTCTTTCCTAGTGTTAAGAGCTAAGGAACATGCCCCCAAGTTCTTTTTCTTTCCATTGTTGTCACTTGGAGGGTTTACTTTCAATACCTTGGGACAAACTTAGAGATGCATCAACTAAAATCTTATTTCAAAACTAATGGTATAATACATTCAAAAAAATATCAATGCAATCATTTTATTAATTCAAAGAAATTTGAAAAGAATATGAATAGTTCAATGAAAGGAAATTTGAAAATGCATTTGGAATATAAAGGCCTAATCTTTCTAGAAGCTCAACTTCAAATTTGTTTTGGTGCAAAAGAACATTTTAAAGAAAATGATGTGTAATAAAAGGAATTTTTGAAAGATCTTGGCTTGTTGATTATGAAAAATAATTTACCTAATGCAATTTGTGAAAGGTTGAAGCATCTTGTTATGTTATGTCCTTGAGTGGTGTTCCGTTTTAGAAAGTTGTTTTCATAAAAAGTGTTGTCTAAATTGGTGTAGACATGCAAACAACTATATTTATTACCACCTTACTAGAATGTAATTTTGTAACAAGTTTTGACTTATGGATGTTTAATGGAATATATGATGTGTTTGTTCTTGTTATTAATTTTTAAAGAGTTAATTAGTAACCAAAACATATCACCATCAATTTATTTGAAACATGCAACAAAAACAAGAAGTCAAGCTTTGGCAAGGAATTTAACTCAATTGTTGGATCAATATGGGTTATGGATTGTGAAAATTTGGGTTTGGAGAAAAACTTCCAAAGGACTTGTTTTTCATTCTTTCTCTAAGGGATGTCAATATGTTACTATAAATGAAAAAGTTTGCAAAAAAATTCAAATATGTCTCAACTAATTTCTACATAATTAGATTTGCAAAAGTGCATAACTTGGCCATTTTTTTAGGAAAAGGTAGACAAGAATGGAATAAATAATGCATTGATTATATTCTCCACCCAAGAAAATTGAACACTTCAATTGAAACAAGGTGCATTTTAATCCAAGACTTGAAGACATTTTGATAATTTGAATTTTTTTCAACTATAGTTGGAGTTTATATGGATGTCTACTAGCAAAATTATTATGTTTCAAAAAGCTTCTCAATTTCAAAATGTTATTGTCCTTTGTTACAACAATCAAATTGATATGAAAATGACATGTCAAGTGCCACTTCATTTTACATGGCACATTTTCAAATAATTGTTGGTTGTCTTTTCATTGTTGTTTTTGTTCATGTTTGAACTAGATATAATGGTCATTGGTTATTTAGCAATGCATTGCATTTTGCCCTAACAATGAGCTTGAAATTTAATGAAAATAAAATAAAAATCACTAGCCTTGGACAATATGATGGATGATGATGTTGGAATTGTTGTTGAATTATTGTTACTTCTAACATCAAGAAGAAAGTTTGTGTTGTTTTAGATTCATTATGTTCATTTTTAAAGACATATGAAGGAAAAAATGAAAATAATATGTTCTCTTGATATTGACCCTAATCTTTAAAACCTTTGTTTAATAATTTATTTTATTGGCCATAAGTAAGCAAGATGTGACTATGGTTGAAAAATATGGTAGGAAAATTTTATATACTATATTTTTGAAATGTCATCATCATTATATCCATTGGAACAAAGTCGAGTGGTTTTGTAGACCAAGGAATTGATGAGGATTACAACATGGATATATTTGAATAGATTGCCAACATAAATGAACTAGTGAAAAAAAATCAACAAAGAACTTATGATTTTTAAACAATACATAATAGATGTCAAGGATATCAAATGTCATTTTCAATGGTGAAAAAAACATGAGTCCATGTTTTCTACCATTGGTTTTCTTATTTGCCAAATATTAAGCGTCGTAGGATCACAAATTAAGAGAGATATATATTTTTCTTTAATACACATATTCAATAATCCAAGCAAATGTCATTTATAATCATATAATGATACTTGTGAAAAAAATTGGCCTAATGAACCATAAGGTTGGTTGCAAACCACCATCTAATTTCATGCAATTAATTTAAATGGATGCAAATTTAAAAGAGTTTGAAGGTTCATTCAAACAAAATGATACAAGATTTTATAATTATGTATATTTTCTCATTTTCATCATTTAAAAAACCATTGTGTGTTTTTTGCAATACTTTTGACCTTTAATAACCAACATGTTATAATTGTCTTTGAGAACTAATTATTATTAAATTTGTGAATACTAACATTTTGATAAATGCCTAATTAATTTTTTCAAAATTTTGATACTTTAGTCATTTTTCTTAAACTTTTTTTAAAATACCAAGTTGGTTTTCAAAAGCTTGTTTGAAAATTGGAATCCAAAATTTGAAGAAAAGAAAGAAAAATTGCCCAACATTGATTAAGATCACTCAGATGTTTGGATATTAATTTTTATGTGGGCTACATCCAAAAGGGACCCATACCTTTGTTTTTTTTAAACAACTAAATTTGACTCTCTTGGGGGGTAGTGTGGAAAAGGGGAGGAGAGGAGATGATGGGGCAGCCTAATTTGTAATTAATATTTGGCTGATTTGTTAACGTCCACCAATGTTAAGGAGAAACCAAACAACAATAACAACAACATTTGTGCTGAAAACAAACATGGTTTGTGAGAGTAGTAGGAGCAATGGCTTACATTCAATTAGTTGATGTAAAGATTAGTGCTGGAACGAATAATGGAAGTGGTCCCAAATTCTATTGAAACTACTACAATTGTTGTTGTTTTGTTGATGAATTATAACGACAATACAAGGCACACAATGACCAAGCTTGCCATCACTAACAAACTCCTATAATGATAAGAAAGTTAATTTTTTTAATATATATATATTTATAAATTAAAAATTTAAAAATTAGGCTAGTTTTTTAAT
>Ga0209208_10011882_pt1 | contig 11107 bp, 5 predicted proteins | sample S1TSphfallax_3_FD_187694 | JGI IMG/M metagenome (GOLD analysis project Ga0209208, IMG submission 187694) | Host-associated microbial communities from peat moss isolated from Minnesota, USA - S1T2_Fd - Sphagnum fallax MG (SPAdes) (version 2) | ecosystem: Host-associated > Plants > Peat moss >... | reverse complement strand
AACAATCCATTTCGCAAATGGAAATGGGACTTGGCTCCATTTTGGATGTTTTGCCTTACTTCCTTGGCAAAGGCATCCCGGCGGCTTGCTAGTCTAACTTCCTTTCGAAGTTTCGACTCTCCCACATACACCACTCTAAGTTGGTGTTTTCGGCTCAAGGCATCGGGGACTATGTTCTCCTTTCCCGGCTTGTGTCGGATGTCCACATTGAACAAGGCCAATGTGTCTTGCCACCTTACTTGTTTTGATGACAACTTGGGTTGAGTGGCGAAGTACTTCAAGGTCACATTGTCGGTCCACACCACCACATCTTTGGAACCTATGTAATGGCCCCAAGTTTTGAGACAATGTATGACCGCCCACATCTCTTTCTCATGTGTTGGCCACCTTCACTCCGTTTCACTCAACTTTTTGCTTTCTAATGCCAAGTGATTTCATTGATTTTGAGTGAATTCATTAATCCCAATGAACAGGACCTAATGAGGATGTAGTGAATTCATTAACCCACTGAATGAAGCCTAATGAAATGCACCACATTTTGTAATAATGGGTGGATGTCAAGAACACACATAATGCCATGGACCACTAATTCACAACCTCCTTTAATGGTGATTCCAAACTCGTGAAAAGATAAATGCATTCAAAAGACATTTCAAAATTGTAGGTTTAATGTGTGATTAGTGAAGGGATATAATGGTTTTCCCATCATGATAGGTTGATCATACTCCACTAAAAGGTTTGACCATTACTACTTTAAAACATGACATTTTCAAAACACATGCAATTTTATGGGGGAATATGGCCTTGTGGGCTATGGGAACGCAACTTGAATAATTGCAAGAATCCATTTATTATATGAAGTGCAAACAATCATGATGGTGTTCAAAGACCACGCTTAATGGGCCATTAGCCAACAAATGAGACATATGAATGAATGTCAATTTGAATGATTTGAAAGAAAATTTATGGTCTTTCTATTATTGAAAATAATATAAAAAGATCCTTGTCAAAGAAGGAATGAAAAGAATTGAGGCCCAAAATGATGTCAATTTTTTTTTATTTTTTAATTTTTTTTCCATTCATTTTGGATTTTCTATATATTTTCAATTGGGCATATTCACAATTAGGGTACCCAAAAGGACTATAAAGAACTATTTTGGATGTTTATTGCATTTATTATTTCATGATTATAATGGATTGGTGTCTGACTATAACTAAAATGATGTCATGTTAATCTAATAAAAAAATCCAAGAATAGATTAGATACGAAATAAATGTTCTTTGAGTCCTTTTAAATAACTTGAGGCCTTGTCTTAATTGCAATTTTCAAATTAATTGAATTAGAAGGAATGTATTAAACAAAGCAATTGATTTCAATTTTATTTCATGGATAAGTTATGCATACATTTATGTTTGGAAATGTTCATATAATACATTTGATGAAATAATATGTGATACAAGAATTTTGAAAGCTACAAAATCCATTTTAAAAGGGCTAGAAGGAAAAAGAGATTTTATTTTTCCATTTGGTTGATTTCTTATATTCATTAGGCTTAGAATTTGTGGCCCCAAGTGTCAACAACATGTGCAAGAAATTTTCATGCAAGAAAACATGTTAAGTTGTTTATAAAAACGTATGTACTCATTTTTAACATTTCTAGTTTTTTACCAAAATATTTGTGCATAATTACATATGCATGTGACAAAATCACCATCACTGTGCAAATCATCATAATTTGCATTATTCATTATTTTTCACTTAAATTTATTCCATGTAGATTCTATATTTTGAAGATAGTAAAAAAAAAATCAAATTTGAGTTTTGTGTCCAAAAAATGGTACCCTAACCATGAATATGCCTAATTGATTTTAAGTTTTAATTTATTAATAATAGAGGGTCTTTTAAACTTTCATTTTCTGGGCTAATAGTTAATATTTGTGTAAAATATTTCTAAAAAAGGTCAAAAATCCTTTCAAATATTATCTAAATGTAAGCAAAACACCCATATTTGTGTTTTAAAGTAATTTTGATGTTCAATGGGTTTTTTGGGAGGTTTTTAGATTTGGAATAAGTGGCATATTTACATAGACAACATTTTGCATATGGCTAAAATTGAGTTTTTATGCCAAATGTTTGCAAACTTTTGATTTCAAAATTTTATAAAATATTCATTAAGAAATAATTTTCCAAATTTTGAGGAAATTTTATTTTGGAGAAACATTCACCACATTTCCACACAATTTTTAGTTTTGGCGAATTTCGGTCAATTGTTTTCCAATTTGAATTTCTTTTAATAAATGTCTTCACAATGAATGTAAATCTCTTTTCAAATGATGACTAATTATGCCACATTAAAAAATTTGAAAAAATTTGATGGTTAAGTCCAAAAGTTTTACGAAATCCAAGTTTTGGCAAACATGGATGTTAATTGGTTCCATTTATTTTTTATTGTGTTTTAGTTTTATTGATATTTCAATGAAACTCAACAACAACAACAATTTTTTTGTTGATGGTAGGGATTAATATTTACAAAATAAAATCCAATTACATGATTATAAAATAAATATCCTCCATAAATCTTGGTGATGCATTATAAGAAAATTGTCAACTTGTCACTTCAATTTGCAAATATAAAATAATTGCAATCAACATTTACAACTAAAATTACATAGTTGCATAAGTGAAATTACACCTAACATTTAATCGCAAATCATGACTCAACATGATGTCACCAAATGGACCATGAATGATGTATACAATCAACATATACATGTTCATCCTTTGACCATATGTGTAACATTTGCAAATAAGTTTGTTTTTGCAACCATTTTTACAACTATCAAATATTCACACATTATTTGTCATGTGTTTTAGATTAAGGAAATTTTTAAATAACAATTTTATCTATTGAAAAAATCGATGCCATTGAATTCCAACAACTTGTGATGGTGCCATTTGGTGCTACTAAAATCCACCACGTGGCACTATGAGGAATTTTGGGTGAAAATTATTTTATTATTCAAGCATTGAACTTGACTGTCCATTATGAGCATTCATTTTAGATAGTCTTATATTGTGACATGTGACAAGATCAAAATCTACCAAATGGCATATTATTAGTATTTTAGAAAAATAATTCAATATTTATTTCAACAAGTAAGTAGGTAGGTAGAAAGGTAAAAGTAGGTAGGTAGGACATACCTACCTACATAAATAGGTAGGAAGATAGATGAACAAGAAAATAGCCAAGTAAATATTGTTCACAACGCCAAAACGTGGCAATTACGGCTACAAAAATAAAATCATATGTGCCATCTATGACTAGAACTGATTACATGACTGCCTAGTCAAATGATCACATTGTAAATCCCATTACTCACATTAATCATAGCCACATTAACAACTTTGGTTCACCATGACTATAGTCACAAAGGACATAATTCTAAATCCAACAAGACACATGGCAACCTCACAAAATGCCACTTGTCATAAAGTTTTAAACTTGAAAAAATAATCTTTCCAATCAAATATTGCCACATGCTAGCTTCTTAACCTTGGGGACCTAGCCTAAGAAAGCCTAAGAAACCTAGGCAAAAATTGGTTGTTTAGGTTAAATTTGGCTAAACTTAAATAAATTAGACTAAACTAGGGTATTGAAGTAAAACTTAGCCAACTTTAGATAAATTAAGCTAAAATAGGGTATTAAAGCAAAACTTGGCAAAACATGGCAGAACACGGCTATTTAGGTTAAATTTGGTTAAACTTGGCAAAACATGGCAGAACATGGCTATTTAGGTTGAAAAAATGATAATTAACCTTAGTTAAAGATAACAATAAAATCATTATTAAAAAAAGAAACATTAATAAAAGGTTTACAATTTAGGTTTAGCTATATATCTCCAACATGTATTTTGTTTTTGTCTTAACTTTCCTAACATTCCCGTAGAAGTCACCTAACACTACTAGTACAAGTTTAACATCCCAACATAATTATTGTTTTTGTCATTGTGTTTCCAACAAATTTTATCCTAGCTCTTGTGACATATCATTTGGCATTTCCATTGACATCGTTGGCATTTGCTCAACTCTTTTAATGGCATTCCAATGTTGTCCTTATGTCAATGTCTCGATGTTACATGACACCATATTAATGCCCTTTTCATATTAATCTTTTGTTGTTTCAACAAGGTCCTTATGCCATTTTGGCTTTCTATTGTAGTCCAATGTGGTTTTGGAACTATGTAGGAATAAATACAAGTGAAAGCACATTACAGTGACCTACTTTTGGGCACTTTGGGATTAATATTATAGTACATTAGTATAATTGTTCCAAAAGTATGGTACATTTAATTTTGGGTATCATTTCTAGTTCTTACAATTATTATTTTTACAAAAAAATGTTATGCAATATATTTTTTTAAAAATAATAAATTTCATTATGTATAATAATCCATGGATATATTTACATTATACATTGGTATAATAAAGCCAGTATCTTGTTTTGATTACACTAATTTTAAAGGTTCATTAATCATTAAGATAATAAGTTCTAATGAAATTTAAAATATGGCCCATTTAGTTATGCTTGTCATCTTCCATGTGAATGTGATTAATTGTCAAAATTTGAATTTATCACACATTTCTCACATCTTTGCTAAAAGAACTCATTTTTTGAAATAAAAAATTTCAAATTAATCACATGGTATCCAAACATGGTTCAAACTATGTGAAATGACATGGTTCAATATAATTTCAAATTTCATAAAGATTGAAAATCATTTAAATAATTTTTGGAATACATTTGTGTTTTTGGGTACACATGTACACTATATTTGTTTCCACAAAGAATACTCCAATCTCACATTTATAAAATGAAATGAAATAGTTCTTTTTTTAATATCTTGCCTAGGTTATATCATAATATGAAAAAATATTGTGAAATACTTTTGAAAGTTTGAGGTGGGATACATTCAAACATGCACATCCCTAGAAAGTTATATAATGTAACATCCCAAATGGGGTCACTATAGTGTGCTTTCACCCATACCATTATTATTATTATTGGCCCTTGCATTGTCCAAATGTTCTAGCATCATCCCACTTTTGTTTCAATTTCATTTCAACATTCTAGCATGGTTTCAATGATGTCACAACGGTTCAAGGTGGACTTGCTATTGTTTCAATGTTATTACATCATTTTAATGCCATTTTGACATTGTGGTGTCATTGTGGTGTTTTTCCAATGTCTTTTTGGCATTCTTGCATCATATGGACATTTTGGTCATTTGGTTCAAAGCCATTTTGTTAGCATCTTGTTGTTTTAATATCATTCAAATTGGATTGTTTTGGTGTTCAAATATCATCAAAGCATCATCTCAATGGGTGAAAGCATGGTAAAGTAGACAATTTTTTATCCTTGTCACAAAAAAAAGAAGTAACCATAAATAAGTTTTAATGTAATGAAAGTAGAAATGTCTTTTTAATTAATGATCAACATGAGGATAATATTTAATTTTATCATAATGATGTTGATTAATCACATATTTAATATGCATTCAAGTAGATTAAGAAAAATAATTATAATTTTTTTTACTTTTTTGGCTATCCAAACTTGTACAAGTAGGTGAAAGTAGATGAATTATTGAAGATTCTCCATTTTCAACATGATGTAACTCTAGAATGTATTTGTAAGTTTTCAACGTTTAATTATTATTGTAGAATAAATCAAACTTCTAATGAAAAAGTAGGTTTAAATTCAATTTGACTAATCATTTTCAAACATACTTGTTATCTCCTTTTATTGTATCATTTTTTTTCAAATTTTGTAATCATTTCATTATAAACTCAAAGAAAAACAACATGCTTTTATTATGTTATTTTAAATTATTTTAAATTTACTTTCTTCTACTTGTATCAAAAATTGGATCATTTTTTTATTGCTTTGGAAATAACTACTTTTTCTATATATTTTACCATTTTTTCACCCCAAGATTGTCTTAGTGTTCCATTTTGGTGTCATCTTGGCATGATCTAGGCATTCCAATGTTGTTTTGACATCCTAGTAATGTTATTCTCATCTTTGTCAACATGTTTTCAATGTTTGTTTTAAGACATCAAATGTTTTGCTTAAACTTTTTGTTAACATTACAAACATTCCATTGATTTTTATGGTATCATCATTTAATGTCATCTTGGTGTTATTTCAAACTTTTGGCATTGTTGTGACATTGTTTTAATGTGGTCCCAACTCATATGGGTGTTTTGGTGTCATGTTGGTGTCATCTTTATGTTGATTCAAGTTAATTCAATGTTGCATCATGGTTTCATAACGAACCTAGAAAAAATAAATTGTTTGATTAGTTTTTATGTCTTGGAATTTGACTAGTGTTGGTCAAATTTCATTTTTCAAGAAAACCTTCAATACTAGTTCCAATTTTTTTTCGAAATTTGAAAAAACCTCTAGTTCTAGTTTAAAGACTTTAAATTTTTTGATAGAACTTGTAGATTGGTTTTGGACCCAATTCTTCACATGTCAAGACCCCCTAATTCCAAGTTTTTAAAAACACATTTAGGCAGGTTTAGTTCCAAATTGATTTGGCATCCTTAATGTTTTGTGAATCTCATCAACATATGCCAAATCATGTTAATGTTTATTATACCAAATGTTACATGAGACAATTTGCTTTTGGGACACTTTAAGCCTTTTTTTGACACAATCGAACGTACTGAAAAGTCTTTTTTTCATGTAGAATTTGCTAAATCTAGTCCAAAAATGATTTTTCCACAATCCACATTTGACTATTGTATTAACATCTTCCTATCATTATCTTTTGGAACAAATCACAATTTGTCACATCATCTTGGCAAGCATTCCCAATGTTTTTAAATACTCAAAAAGTAGTCACCCAACATGGCACAAAACTTAATTCATAATATGTGATTTGCGGATGAATTTCATAGCTTGTTAGAAAGCCAATTTCACCATTTCCGTTGACTTCATTCTACTACTTGAATGATGGAAATAAGAGCTCTTGGAATATACTTGTTGCCCTACCATAATGTGGTGACTTTTGCAAGTGTTTCCAACTACATCACAAGTTATTTAAATATTGTTAAATGTGAATTAAATAACCTTTACCTTGCACATAGATTTCCTCCTCTTCATTCCCAATAAAATACTTGGTGGTCTTGATGCCTTTTTTACCCACCTACCACCATTCCCACATGAAGTGGTTTGAAGATTGATACCAATTCTTCAATGTTGACACCTTTTATTCCTTCTATTCGTTTTTTTAGTGATGGACTTGGTTGTGTGGCAAAAATTACAAACCATTTCTTTCACCAATGACATGCATCTTTTGAAAATATGTTAGTTTGGCCTTTTCAACCCATTATGCCTCCTCCATTGCCCACATAGCTTTGTGCACAACTATTGGATTTAACCTCATTTAAATCCTTTGGTGAAATCAATTATGTAAATTCTTGTTCTTTTTGTGTTTGGAATTGTGTAGAATGAATTCCACACCATTCAACATGTTGTGATCCTTAAATTCTAATGTTTTTCTTTACCTAATACATGCACAAATTTGTTTGTATCATACCTTTGTTGTTGATGTTGTAGTTTGCAAATCATTGTAGACATGCATATGTGCTTAAAGTTGCAAGTTAGCTTGGAGCTTTGCTGTTTGTAGCCTTGTCATTGTAGCTAACTTTATCATGAATGAATAGAAAGGTCTGTTTTTCAACCAATAAGAGATTACATAAATCTTGTGTTGGCCACTATCATCAAGGTTTGGAAAGGGTTTAGTTGAAGAACATACATTTTCAATTTGTGAATGTGCTCTCTTGCTTTAGGGTTGATAGTTGTCAAAAGTGTTATGCTTGAAGTGTTAAAATTCACATGTTTCTAGCAAATGGTGTGTATGTTTTCTGTGTACTAGTGTGTCATAGTCAAAAGACGCCTTGTGATTGCTATTTGTCCATGTTGGATGTGTACATGGCCAATGCAAGAAACAAGAGATGTATAGTCAAGAGAAACAAATAAGAGCTGAGGAAAGGAGAGCAACAAGATTTGATTGGCAAGAAGCAATAATCACATGGTATGGCAGTTGATGTGACAACACTCCTTTTCTTTTTATTGCTAATTTATCAGTATAGGTCTAGTATTTAGTGTGCGATGGTAAGAGGGTATTTGGCATGGTAGAAGAATGTAAAAGCATGAATGGAATGGGCCCAAAAGCTACATGTTCTGTTTGTGAGGCACATGTAGGCTGGAGAAGCAATGTGAATCGAAGTAGAAATCTTGACAGTATCTTGCAATGTAAAAACAAGGGCACCTACACTTGAAAAGTACAGATTCTGCTGGTTTTGAATTAGTGTACTTGCTAGACCTTGGATATGGTGAAAGTGTTTTGTAGTTGCTGAGAGAATAGTCCATGAGATTTGAACTTACGAATATGGTCTTGATATAGAGGAGAGAAGAAATTCTGTAGAGTGTTGGGGGATGATAAGATGCATATTCTACTGCCTGAGTATGCCAAGAATAAGAGACTCACGATATTAAACTGAGAGTGTTGAAAACTGTTAAGCTAAAATGGCTAGCAACATAAGTGGTCAGAACCTGGTGAACAGAAATGCTATTCTCTTTGCTGTAGTGTCCAGGGAGCATGGAGCTTCTCAAAGTTTCATATCCAGGAGACTTGGTAATGACATATACTCATCAAAGAAGGCCATTGTGAGGAGGATCCATGTAGATCAAACTGGTGAAAATATTTGGGGTGGGTTGCCACTATTCTATTAATTAACTTCCATGCTTCCCCATTGTCAATTCTTCCATAATCTGTGATTTTGAATTGTGTGGAGTCTGATGCTCAATTATCATAGTTATTCATTCTTGACTCATTTACTTAGATCTTGATTCTTGATATCTATTCAGATGATGATGACAATGTCCTAGCAAGCTTTTTGACATTGTGTTCTAGACTTTCTCAATGCTAAGCTATTCTCATCAAACTGCCCACTGTGAATTGTGATTCTTCAATAATTCTGTGACTTTGCAAGCAGATACTCCATGAGCTGAAGTCAGGTTGTTTGATCCAACGTACCAGACATGTCTCTGGACAAGAAACTGAATTTCATATTCTTGCTTTTCAGTGTAAGTAAGCTGAATGAGGTCTTGAAAAAGGGATAATAAGCACATTTATTGTCATGACCAAATGAACTAGACCTAGAATCTGCACAACATTTCAGCCAATGAGCACTGGATAAAGCAGTCAATCAATGATCCCACACAAACCACATACCCATTGCAGAACAATGCAAGTATATGGACAGTAAGTTTGTCTACATTAAAGCATAATTATGCAGTTCAATGTATGGATCAAGTTCAAATCTGGGTATCTACAGTCTAATTGCATCAGGCTACATAAATTTTATTTTGGCTGACTCTTTTACATGCTGGGTCCATAATTTCCGAAAACTTTGACAAAAATAAAAATAATTTAATTTTTGCCAAAACCATTCAGGTACTATGATATGGCTGAAATGTTTCCATAGTGAACTCCACACGAACCTAGAATGCTGGGATACAAAACTTTATTTATAAAACACATTGGAGATTTGAAAAATGTACAGAGGAATAAGAAAAAGGAAAAAGGAGAATCTGCAAGATGTCAAGTTAGCTCAAGGTCAAAACCTCTTCATATAAAAAATTGACTGCCTATAGTAGGTTGGTCGTATTTTTTCATGTCAAAAATCGATTGCTTGCAATAGGTCAGCCATGGTGATGGGAGGTTTGTCTTCAAGGGGTGGAAGTCAGGAAGTAGATAGGTCTATGACTATTGCCCAACTCAAAATGGAAGATGCTTGCATCCTTTGCAATGTGATTGAAATTTTTTGATAAAAAAATATTCAAAATAAAAAGATGAAAACTCTTTTGACCTTTTCAAGCTCCAAATGGCATTGGCACAATTATATAAAAACATATCAACTTATTTGTGTAAACATCGAAATATTTCAAATATTAAAGGGAGAAATTAATTAATGAGGTGTCGATTGTAATAATTCCTTTCTTTAACTTAAGCCACATCAAAGACAACAAAATTTCCTTGAGTTGCACAAAATTGAAGATGTATCAAAATGTTTCTACCTTGAAGCATAAACTCAGCAAACCAGAAGAATCTCTGCTGAATTGTGGAACTAATAAATGTAGTTACTTACTTAGATTTCCACATTGGTTGATGCAAGATGTATCACACAGAATGATAAGTTTTGATGGGCAAATGCCACAATGAATAAGTTTTAGGCTATGAAGTCATTTTGGCACTTGGAGTCACATAAGATCTCTTAGGGTTTAAAACATGGGGCTCTCAAATATTTCAACTCTTGTTTTCTATATACATTATTTTTCTATTATTTTTTCATAATTATAAATGTTTCATTAAATGATTTAAGGCTCTTGAAGAATGGAGGTATAATCCTAAACAATGATAAGCATCCAAAGCAAATTTCAACATAAGTAAAGACATTATTTCCAGGAATTCCTAGAACTATAGCCAGTAGACATAAATATAGTGACATATTTCGTCGAAAAAACAATTTTTTGTCGTTTTGAGGCTTTTAAGAGAAAAGAAAAGAAAGAATTTGTGGGAAAATATTCCATTTTCATTAAATTGTGTTGCCCTTAGATGATTTTTACCCAAAGAAATGACTAATTTTAAATTTGGATTAGATTTAATTCTATTTTCTAGCTACATGAGTCCTTTTTCCTCTTATGAAATGTGGGCCATAATTGAAGAGTTACGCCTTATGCATGTGCAAGGTTGTAGTAAATGAAACAACTTGTATTTTGAATTTACTAGATGACTTGAACCTTCTTTGTAAAATGTAATTAGTCAACTTGCACCAATTTTTTTTGTTTCAATTTGGAACTTTTAAAATATTTATCTATATGGATTACAAAATTTTGTACAATTCATCAAAAATTTCATAAAAAATTTATGTGTGTTTGTAACTTGATAAAATTCAACTATTACTTATGTAATTATTAACATGTAAGTTTGATGATTTACTTGTTAATAAGATTTCATAATTTAATTTGATCATAAT
>Ga0209208_10011881_pt1 | contig 11107 bp, 2 predicted proteins | sample S1TSphfallax_3_FD_187694 | JGI IMG/M metagenome (GOLD analysis project Ga0209208, IMG submission 187694) | Host-associated microbial communities from peat moss isolated from Minnesota, USA - S1T2_Fd - Sphagnum fallax MG (SPAdes) (version 2) | ecosystem: Host-associated > Plants > Peat moss >... | reverse complement strand
ATTTACCTACCTAAACTTGTTTAAGGTCGAATCACACCTTCATTGGGAGTTCATTGCATGGGGAATGAATGACCTTTTGCTTCTATTCTCAAGCTAGTGATCACCAAACTTGATAAGACCCACCATCGATGTTCCTTCCTTTGTTTTATTAGTCATGCATTTTTGGTGTGAATAAATACATAGTGATTTGTTTTAGTTTGTTAATAGAGTACAACATTTCCTTGCATTCGTGCTATTTATTCTTGTTGTGTTATGCTTTGGTTTCGTGATGTTTTTTTTTTTGAGTTGTGTTGTGCTTCGATTTTGTGATGTTGATTTTTTCAAGTTGGGATCATAAATGTTAAACATTTATTTGAAATGCATGTGAATTTCAATGAAGTATTGTTAAATCTTTACTAACATTTTGTAACTTTTTTCCTTTTTCCTTCTTTTTTTTTGTCATTGTTGTTTGTTGCAAAAGTGTTCATGTTGGGTGGAAATTTGTCACTATTATTGCCTTGTTATAGGAATTGAATTCCTTATTTTTTCATTCCTTTTACTATAATAAGGGGCAAGAGCCAAGCTTGGTGTCCCTTGCTAAAGTCAATGGGGGCCCAACCCTTGTGCCTTTTGTTGTTGTCATGTACTCAAAGAAAGAGGGAGCTTGCCCCCCATTGTCATTGTCCAATTTAGTGCAAGAAACAAAAGGGGGGAATGCTAAGTTCACCCTTCATCATCATTATTTGTCAAAAGATACAAAATTAAAGGTGAACATGAAATTCTCTTTCCTCATTGTTGTCCATTACATGGCATGAATAATATCTTCTATATATACATATTTTTTTCATTGTGCAAAAACAACAAGAATGATTATTACCAAAAGTAACAACAACAATCTTGTTGTTTATTGCAAAAGGTTTGTCAACCTCTTTCAACATATTTTTGTTTTGTTTATCAACTCCCTTAATTTTATGATCTCAATCTCAATTTTATCTTTGATGTTATTGAGTGCATGTGTTTTCACCGCCTTTAATTTTAATTAATGTTAAGCAATAAACTTCATTAAATTATAGTTGTACATGTTTATTTATTGGATAAATTTGAGGTTCAACATGAAATAAAATATAAGGATTTAAGAACAAAACTTCTAGCCATTTTTATGTCTACTTTTTGAAATGATCACCATGTCTATGACCTTTTTTTTTCAACAAATGTTGACAATATTGTAAAATGGAAAAAAAAATGAAATAACAATTTTGAAAATGTAAAGAATTGATATAATGAAACAACATTTAGAACTTGAGGTACATGGTGTTGAAATCATTATAACAATTGCATAGAATATAAACATAAAAGTTTAACAAAAGCTTGAATTTATAGAATTTAAAAACTCAACTTTGATAGACTTATGTTATTAATTTTATAATTATTTTATAATGTTAAAAATTTCATATGTATTTGTGGAGGACATTTTTTTTAAGATTTAATTTTTATAAAATATTTTAAATAAACTTGTTAGGATATTTAAAAAACAATACATGTGGGTATGGTTTGTATGTGCATAGAAAACTTCATATGATAAGCATTGAAGGTAGTTGAAAAATAAGATTGTTTCCAAAATGGAATATTTCTGAAAGTTTTTTACAAGATTTCAAAGTTACTAAAAGCTTAAAAAATATCAAAATATATTTTATTTTGGTTGACACCAAAAAAAATAAAGATTTTAGATAAATGTTATTTTTTACAAATTTTCATTTTTGAATTATATTAATATTTTTACATTTATATTTTCTCCATGTTAAAACCTTGTTGGGTTTTTTTCTAATCATGTTCAATTTCTTGATTAATCAACCTTATTTCCAATGTTATCATAATAACATCATTCAATATATTTTATATTGTAAAAAATCTCTTAAACCTTCAAATAAAATAATGTTTGATGTTGTCATCAATAAGCATATGACCTAAAAAATTAATGTAATTTTTTTCAAACGCTAGATATATAGTTGTGTCCTTAAAAAAAATTGTTTAATGTTTTTTAAGGTCATTAAAATGTTTTGCTAATCAACTTTTAAATTCAATTGTTGTGAAAAAAAACATTTATTATGAAACAAAGATTTTCAACATTATGAAATTAATATTAACATACATGGAACCTTCCAAAGTTGTAATGAATTATACTAAATAATAATTGAGATTTGTGACAAGGTTTGTAATGAACATTTTAATGAATATTTTAGGATTTTGTTTGAGTTTTTTAAGGTTTGAATTTTAGGACTTTCTTTTTAGTTTAGGTCTTCATTTTAAAGCAAGTATTAGTGTCAAAATTTGCCTCCATTTGTTTTTGGGATGTTTTATTTCTATGCATCACCTCATTTATGTTTGAACTTGGATGAAAGGGGCTTTACTCTTATGAATGTTGAACAAATCAATTAACAACTTTACAAATTAAATCACAAAAGATGGATGATTTCACAACCATTGTCGATTGGGCTATACCCAATATTGGTGGTATTAGTTGAATAGGGACTTAAGGATAGAATGGAAAGTTGGGGGGATTTGGTAAAAAAATTAAAGGATGTGTTTGAATTATGTTTATATTATACGAACACACATTACCCCTTCAACCATGTTAACAATGCATCCTATTGAAATGCACTTTTGTAACCGATAAATAAAATAGTATGCCTTTGGATGTGGAATGATTAGTAGAACATGTTCTAATCCTTTCAAAATGTGTTGCACATCACTTAAATTACAAGGCCTGAGTCCAATGACCTCTACATATAATGTAGAAAAGAACAATTTTAATTTGTTCATTGCATATAAGAAGACGAACACAAGTTCTGTAGTGATCCATCATGGGAAAATGTTCATGTCATGGAAAATCATTATATTGCTACTATGGGTTTCTATTTTCTTCTTCACTCCCTCCATACTTATGGCTTTTCTCCCCACATTTGCCACCCTCTATTTGTTCCTTCTTCCGAACTCACTTTGTGAATTACATACATACCATAAATTCCTACATTTCATTTTGATCTTCCTCCTTTCCTTTTGTTTTTTATTTCCTTCAATCCCTCTAGTTCTCAAAGGCACGTATGTGCAATGTTAAGCTATGTTACCATGTCTTGTTCCTTTTGTTAATACAACTACACATCGACAATTGGTTTTTGTTTAACACCACAAAGTGTTCCTCACCTTGATTTGAAACATTTGATCCTATAAGACAACTTTAACTAAATGTTCCAATGCTAGCACTTTCCACTTAGCCATCTCTTCTTTGTGTTTATGTTTTTCTTTTTTTGCAAAGATATTTCCTTCTCCTTGAGAGCTACAAATTGGCTTTGCTTCTCAAGACTTTGTATTTTCTCTATAAAAGATTTTTCCCGCTTGTGGTTAGTTTACATGCTAGTTTGCTTTTATTCTTTTAGCAATTATACCACCAACTCAAGACTTATGGACTTGGCTTACCAAGTTTACTTTTTAGTTTGCATTTTGAGGAATTTTTGTTCAACTATTTTTAAGCACTTGTTGACTAACTCCATCTCCTTTTGTGTTTAGTTGTTGATGTTGTTACTAGTCTTTCATAATGAAAATTTTCAATTTGTTCAAAAAATTTGGGAGTTGCCCAAAAAAATTTAGTTGTCCAATCAATATTGGGTACTAATCCAATGATTGAAAAAATTTATTGTTGCTCAAATTGTTTTGAATAATGTTCAAAAACTTTAATTACTAATTTTTAGTCATTTTTGGTTGCTAGCTTTTTACTTTTTGAGAAAAATTAACCATTCGATGGGCTATGGTTTAATCTCCACCATTGATCTAATAATTGAATTCTTAAAGTTTTTGCCCAAAAATATTTTGGTTATTGTTTGAAAGAATTTTGATTGTTGCTCAAAGCTTTTTTCATCACCGTAAAAGTGTGGCGACCAAAAGTTGTTTTAGTCACCACTACTAGACTTCCTATTTTTTCAATCTAACTAAGTTGACTAGATGTGTCTTTTTTACTAGAGGACATGTATTTTTATTAGAGACCAAGGGCTTGAATGACAATGGGTATATTTTGTCTAATCGATTTGACTAGAATGATCATTTTGATAATTAATCAAATTGAACATTTAGTCAATTTGGCAAGTGCCCCAGTTAATAAGGCCACTTATTATACTCAATTAATATGACTAATTAAGTAGGATTGATCAAAATGACCAATGGCCTAGTCAAAAGGGCCAATTACAAATTCCAACTTAGTAGTTGGGTATCTTGGGACTACATATGTAACATTTTGACTATGTTTGACTAATTAAAAAAAAGTTGGAAAATGTAAAAGTTAGCTAATCATAACTAAATGAATCATGACCTAATTAATTATGGTTAAATTATATATACACACATATACATTATGATTTATCTAACCATGGTTGATTAATCATGTCCAATAACTATGGTTAGTTGAACCATAGATTGTTTAATTGTATATGTTTTAACCATGGTTAGTTTAGCTATATTTAATTTAACTATGATTCATTTATCCATAGTTAATTTTAAATATTGTTAATTTAGTTATCGTTAAAATTATTAAAGTAAAATAAATAATATGTTAAAAATAAATATATCTAATTTAGTTATGTTTATAGTAACCATGTTTCAATTCATTATGGCAAAACCAACAATGGCCCAACTAGTAATGGTTAAATTAATTATGTTAAATTAATTATCATTGTTAAACTTACTAGGGGTAAACCAACTATTGTTGAATTGACCATGGTTAGATTATTTATAATTTTTAAATTATTTATGGCTAAACTAACCAAAATTAAATTAAATATGGCCAAAAATTATTATTGGCCATAATTATTTTAACCATTTTGATTTTATCCATAATTATTTAATTCATTTTTATTTTAGCCATAATTTATTATTTCATAATTGATTTTTCCATAAAATATTTATTCGCTAGTTAGTTTAACCATTTCTAATTTAGCCATGGTTAGTTTTGCAGTAATTATTTTACCCAAAATTAGTTTAGTCATTACATATTTAACAATTATTTATTTAAATATGGTTAATTGAACCATATATTTAAATGTTTTTTGGTTTAGCCATTATGAATTTAATAATCATTAATTTTTCCATAATTATTTTATTTATGGTTAGTTTAATCATCTTTGGTTTTGCCACAAATAGTTTAGTCATTTTTGGTTTTGCCATCATTATTTTAATTGTGGTTGGTTTATGCATTATTATTTTACCAATCATTAGTTTTGTCATAATTAATTTTTCCTAGGTTATATATGCCACCAATTTAACTTATGTAATGTAAGTATGTGACGAAATAATCTAAATATAAGTAGCTTATATGTAGGTGTATTTATTTATATATACCCTACTTATATTCCACCCATTTACTTATACTTTAACGTATAGGTAATTTAGTTATATAGGCTAGGGTACGCCATTTATATACCTTATGATAAATTATTAGTTGGTTTGATAATATATAATGAATTAGGTCAAATTTGTAAACATTTATTAAAATTTGGTTGTAAATATCAATCAACAATATAATGCATTATAACTGAATTGATATTTTATATAATTTCAAATTTATAATATGGTTATAATTACTAATTATAACTAAATAAATAGAAATTAACTATTACTAACTTTTATTTTAACTTAATTAACATATATATTTTTCTACCTTTTTTCTATTTACTCACTTAATTTATGTATCTTACGTAGTTATTTAATAGTAATGTTGTATGAACTAAAAGGCTATAATGTTGTGTGGACATGAGAATGTTTTTCCCTCCCAAAATTTGTCCCAAATTGTTTGTCATATTTTTCAAATGATGAGCAATATAAATAGATGCACCATATGCATCCAAGACATATTTTTAAAAGGAAGGCTAATTGGGATGAACCAATTGAAAAGGCTTAACTTTAAAGGCCAAATTCAAAATGAAATAGGATTTCCCTACCTAGGTCATATAGGTGTAAGCTTAATTTAGGTGGTGTACATTTAAGCCTAGTAAAGGTCATCGCTTAGGTTGTTCTAGCTTACTTTAGGCTTTTGTACCTAGTTACTAGTTATAGGCTACTAGACCTAGGCTTAGGAGCTTAGGTTGTATGTTCATAGACATAGGTACCTTAAGAATAAATATCTAATTTTAGGCTTAACCTATGTTGCTTAGGTTGTATCCATGTGGCATAGCCTAGTGGTCAATGTTTAAATACCATGTTACATATCCTAAATGGCCAATGTTTAAATGCCATGTGGCAAAACCTAGTGGCCAATGTTTAAATACCACATGGCATAACATAGGTGGCCAATGTTTAGATGGCACGTGGCTTAACTTGGGTGGCCACTGTTCAAATGCCACATGGCATTTGCCTAGTCAAAATGGTGTTTGACCAATCAAAAAATCATTTGACTATTGTATTGAGTAATCAAAATACTAGTTGAAATGACTAGTAAAGAAGTCAACCTAGGCCTGGTAAAAAAGTATATAGCTTAATCACAATGGACAAGTTCAAAACAACTTGTCCAAAATGACCGAAAGGTTTTTTTTACATTTATCCAAAATGAATATTTTTTGACCAAAATTTTTAATCAAAAAAGTTAAGAAATATAGTAATGTGCCACAAGGTTTTGGGTGATTGAATGATGAGATTTTCATTCATTCCTAATTGTATTTTGAGCTACCCAACCTTGTTTTGACCTAGACTAACTTTATATTGATATGACGTATGGTTATGTCTATGTCCAAATGTGTTTGACACATCATGAAGGATGCACAAATGTGATGAAATAAATGAGTTTTGCTAAAAAATAGAGGTTTAATTGTGGAGTATAAAGTTTTTGTTAAAAAGTTGAGCTTTAACAATGAAAAAAAAAGGTTTTGCTAAGAGGTTGAATCCTAGTTTAAAATATATAAAGGGTTTTGCCAATAGGTAGAACTTTAGCAATGAAATAAAAAGATATTGCCAAAAAAATAAAGGTTTAACCATGGAGCAAAAGAGGTTTTGCCAAGAGGTAGAAGCTTAGCAACACAAATAGAAAGGTTTTGCCTAAAGGTAAAAGTTTAGCCAAAAAGTTGAGAGGTTTTGCCAAGATCAAGCATTGGTTTACTTAGGAGCTAAAAATTAAGGTTTTGCCGAAAGATGGAGGTTTAGACAAGAAGTTTAAAGGTTTTGCAAAGATATGAAAGTTTTGCCAATGGGTATAAGGTTACCCAAGAAAACATAAAGCTTTTGCCAAAAAATGAAAGTTTACCCATGGAATAGAAAGGTTTTGCCTTTGGAGGTAAATGCTTAACAAACAAAAAAAACATGTTTTGCAAAAGGTACAAGTTTGGCCATGAAATAGAAAGGTTTTGCTAAACAATAGAAGTTTAGCCATGAAGTAGAAAGGTTTTGCCAATAGGTAAAGGTTTAACCATGAAATAAAAAAGTTTTGTCAATAAATAGAGGTTTAGCCATGAAGTAGAAAGGTTTTGCCAATAGGTAAAGGTTTAACCATGAAATAGAAAATTTTTGTCAATAAATAGAAGTTTAGCCATGAAGTAGAAAGGTTTTGCCAATAGGTAAAGGTTTAACCATGAAATAGAAAAAATTTGTCAAAAAAAAAATGGTTTAGCCATGAAGTATAAAGGTTTTGCTAAGAGCTAAAAGTTTGACCATGAAAATATAAATTTTTTGCTTAAAGGTAGAGGTTTAACCACAAAGGAAAAAAAAATTGCCGATAAATAGAGGTTTAGTTAATAAATAGAAATGTTTTGCCAAGAGGTAAAGGTTTAGCCAAAAATTGGAGAGGTTTTGCCAATAGGTTTTGCAAGTTTAACCAAGAAATAAAAAGGTTTTATGAAAAGGCAAAGGTTTAGCAAAAACAAGATACAATGTAGGAAGGTAAAATTAGTAGGGGGATAAACATGTGAATTGTAATTTATATGGAGTTGGGGGTTCATTTGATTTGAGGGCAAAAAAACTGGAGAAACAAGGTCTCTTCTTGGGTGCTAGCTCTCCTAGGCCAAGTAATGGGCTCTTTTCTTAAACGGACTAGGCTACAAAGGCTTTTTTTTCAGGCTATCTCTACATTTTTTCCATTGCATAGGCTCTAAACTAAGGGGCTTTTTCCTAGGTTGTTTAGGGTTTTTTATAGGATGCTTGGGCTCTTTCCTAGGATGCATAATTATTTTTATAAGTTACCTAGATTGGTTCCTAGGGTGTTGGTAGATGTGGATTTAATTTTTCCAAAATCGCTCCACATTTATTATAAAAACAATTTTGCACTACATTAAACATACATTCATTCATAATTCTGCACTAATTCTAAACACACATACATCTACAATTTAGTAACACAACAAATTCATGGTTATCTTTGATAACCAAAATCTATAATCTAGAACACAATGTTTAATAATTACAAACAAATTACAATTCATTTTCATGAGATTAAAGACCATAGATGATTCACACATCAAATTGAGAATGGAAATTAATAGAAAAGTATGTAATCTCCTTGTTTATTGAAAACTCAACAAAAATACAAACAAAATCCATGTTCTATAGAAGTGTAATCAAAACAGCAAGTCAAATCTAAGGTATTCAACACCAAAATCTGTAATTTCTTTACAAAGTACATACATCTTTACTCTTAATCCATAAGTATGTTTCTATGTATGTCTTCAAACTCTAAAAACTCCCTCCATTGAGCAATCCTTGAAACACCATCAAGATGAACAATAAAACAAAACTCAACAAAAATTCAAAATTCAACATTCAAACCGCTCAAGTGTCCGTTGGCCTATTCCTATCCATAATGTCTTGTAATCCCAAAAACAATGTAATTTGCCTACTCCTTTAACAAGTGCTGAAGCTTTTTTTCCTAAGTTGCTTAGACTTTTTTGTAGCTTACATGTGCTCTTTCCTAGGCACCATAAGGTGCCTAGGCTTTTATCCTAGACTACTTAGGCTTTTTCATAAGTTGCATGGGTTTTTTGGTACATTGGTTGCCCATGTTTTTTCATGGCATCTTGGGGATCTTTTGAAATTGCCCAAGTTTTTTCATAGGCATCTTGGGGTTTTTTTGAGGTTGCCTAGGCTTTTTCCTAGGTATCTCATGGTTTTTCCCAAGTTGCCCATGCCATATCATAGGCATTTTGGGCTTTTTCCTAGGTTGTTCAAAGTTTTTAACATGTTTGAATTTTTTCTCAGCTATTAAGGTTTTTTTGTAAGGTGATTAAGTTTTTTCTTAGTTTTAAAAGGTTTTTTATAGATTGCCCTAGCTCTTTCCCATGTTACTTATGCTTTTTCATAGGTTATTTGGGCTCTTTTGTAAGGTGCCTAGGCTTCTTCAAAGGTTATTTAATTTTTTCAATAGGTTGTTTAGGTTCTTTCCTAAGATGTTTAGGCTTTTTTAACATGCTTAAAAAATTTCATAGGCTACTTGAGTTTTTTCCTAGGGTATCTACCTTATTTTAGAGGTCCCTTAGACCTCTTTCATAGGATGCATGGAGTTTTTAATAGGTTTAGTAAGCTCACATTAAGGTTCCTAGGGTTTTTCATAGCTTTCATCAATATTTTCTTAGGCCTTTGTCTAGGTGTTTCCATAGGTTGCTTGGTGAGTTCCTAGGCTACATTTTGCTATTGAGAGGCTGGGGCTCTTTCCCCCTAGGCGAGATAAAGGCTTCCCATTTAGCAAAGGCCTTTGGACATAGTATGACCCTTTTGCTTCTTAGGGCATTGGACTTTCTTAACATATGTAGGCAATTTAGGCTTCTTGGCATGGGCTTGGGCCCATGCTTGGGCTTCTTGGATAGGGAATGGAATTGTCTAAGTCTTTTTGGTGAGGTCCCATGTTTTTTGAACATAGGGTAAAAACAATTGAGGTTTTTTAGGTGTGGGCTTGCGCTAAGGAGGGGTTTGTCCAAGTCTTTTCGTGAGATCTCAAGCTTTCTTGAACATGGGCCTTGGCTGCTTAAACATAGGCCTAAAAATTGTCTTCAAGCACATTTGGGCCAAAACTTTCTAAACATATGTATTGAGGTGGCCCAAGCCTTTTGGGTTGTGCTCAAGCTTTTTGGACATTAACATGGGCTACTCCAAGTCCAATCAAAATCATAGTCTTATTTTAATTGTAAGCATGGCCTTCTTGGATAGGTGCCTAGGCTCCTTGAACACATGCCTTTTTCAACACACTATTGAGTTAGGCCAAAGCTTTATAATTAGATGAAAACCCACAATATGGATGAAGATGTATGAAATCCTATATATAAATTCACTACGTCTGTTTGTGACGGAGGTTTTGGGGGGTGGGGGAAAGGAGAGGCCGGTGAAACAGCGGGTGACTTGTCAGCAACGGGAAACCGTTTTCATTTTCTAATCAACTGCTGTATTTCTCTCTGGACACAATTTGTTTGTGTGTCGAGAGAGAGAGAGAGCGAGCTTGCGCAAGATCTTTTTCATCGTGGATTACATTCTTCCCGGTTGCAAAGGAGCAAGAAATGGTAGAAGAAGCAGTTGATGATGCAAGAAGTGTGTGTTAATTAGGGTAATTAGGGAACCCAGCTGCGTTTGCCATTTGGGTCGTTGTCGCCACCATTCGTGTTCTCTCTGTTCTCTATGTACCTCAAGATTGTAAGAGTCTTGGATGTCGAAAGAAAGCTCCAACGTTGCCTTCAGTAAGAAGCAGGAGAATGATCCTCAGATTTTCCAAGAGTAGAAATAAAAAAGAGAGCAAGGGAGGAGGAGGGAAGGTGATGTGGGTAGTGGCGACAACCCACAAATCTTATCAGATTGTTGCTGCAACTTGCAAGATGGCAAATGGGTCGCTCCACAAGATTTCATCCAATCTCCAAACGAGAGGAAAGATCTTGCTCTTTTCATAGTTATGGAGTGTTGGTCCCCGCAGATTGAAGCTTTGATCTGTTGCAATAGCAAGTAAGAATTTCTCTCTCCCTCTGCAGATTAAAGGCTTTGCTTTGCTGCAGCAAGAATGTAGGTGTGTGTATGTGTGTGTCTTTCTTCCTCTGCAGATTGAACCTTTTGGGTTTGCCTCAGGAAGTATGTCTGTCTCTCTCCCTCTGCAGATTGAACCATTTGATTTTGCTGCAGCAACAAT
>Ga0209208_10011880_pt1 | contig 11108 bp, 7 predicted proteins | sample S1TSphfallax_3_FD_187694 | JGI IMG/M metagenome (GOLD analysis project Ga0209208, IMG submission 187694) | Host-associated microbial communities from peat moss isolated from Minnesota, USA - S1T2_Fd - Sphagnum fallax MG (SPAdes) (version 2) | ecosystem: Host-associated > Plants > Peat moss >... | reverse complement strand
AAGATATGGAATTCAAAAAATTTAAAAACTCAAATTTTTAATTTCAAAAATTAAGAATTTCAGTGGTCCTTTACCACATGTAAATAGGTTGTAATGTGCATGACATACCGAACAAAGTTGTAGTTTATGATATAAGAAACAATAAAGAAGAACCTAAAGTAATTAACATATTTTGGTATGATTCAAAATTTGGAAAAATGTACATACTTTGAAATTTTCATATTTATTTGGCAATGATTAACACAAAATATGTGATTTATTGAGACAACTATATGTATTTTAAATAACAAGTTGCAAAAGATTTCATTCAAAAATTCTTTCATATGAAAAAGTGAAAAAGGATTAAAAAAGTTTCACAATCATTTTGTAAAGTAATCTCGTTGGCTCCTTTGTGTGTACCGACACCCGGCTATGAGGCTGATATAATTGAAAGAAACAAGTAAGGCCTTGGATGATCCTAGTTTGACTTCTACAACTTCATTTCGCTATTGCAAACATTTGAAAAATTGTAATTTGATGACTTGCTTTCGTTCAAGGACTTTCAGTGTGAGTATTCCCTTGATGCTTACTATAACATGCAACTAAAAGACAACATTGTTCTCATATTTAACATTTTGAGTAGAGTTGTACTTCAATATTGTGCAAGACTAATAGACATTTGGAATTACAATTTCGTACCATATCTCTTGGAAAATAGAGCATATTGTGGAATGATTGTAGGCACAGTGTCAAAATTTCGGATTGCAAAAGGACTTGAACCTTGTTTATTGACAAACTCCACCACCTCAGGAACACTCCCCACACCGAGGCGGAAGGGGGGGCCCTTCCAGCCTTGCTGCTTCATGATGTGACCTTGCCTTCGGGGTATCCACCAATGCCTTGTAACCATGACCCAGACACTGTGGGAACCAGCCACTAATGCCACAGTTGCCACCAAAAGAGCTAATGTCCTCCATACGTCCCCTTGCCAGAAATCCAATATGCTGGTACCCATGATGAAAATGCACAGAGAAGCCAAGGCCCTAGCGACAAAGCACACTAAGCAAAGTCAAGCACGTCCTATGGAGTGAAGCTTGGAGATGGTGAATCATGGGTGATTTATAATTTCCAAGCGCGTCCTATTGAGTGAAGCTTTGAGATGGTGAATTATGGATAATTTGTAATTTCCATTGAGAGTTAGAACAACTCAAAGAAACGAAAGCTCGCAAGCTGTTGGTGTGTTAATATTCTCATGAGCTCTACAACACAACTGTATGAAGTAGTAGAAGTTTAGAGCTCATGATATTGTAGACTTGTACTAGCTCTAGATATTTATGCAAAATTCATGAAGTATGTGCATGCGCCAAGTGCACGTGGAGTTTGTGTGTGACCTTAAATCATGCAGATATCTTGTTGGTGTGAGAGACATTACCTCACTTCTCAGCTTTCTGACATTTACTGGGCCCGGGTGGGAGTAACTGTGACTCTCTTAAAGGTAGCCAACTGCCTCATCATGTGTGTAGTCACATATTGAACCTGGGAAATGTTAAAATTCGGCTCAAAGATCTTGATTTAATCCTTGGAACATTTTATTATTTTAGAAATAACCCAATTTTTTTGGGTCTTTTTACCGATGTAGGTATCGTTTCACCCAATGCTTGTGTTTTGAGTTTCTTCTCTCTGAGAGAGAGGAAGACTTTGCATGAGTGGAGCAACAAATCTTGCACGATTATTTTGGCTGTTCTATTCATCACCTGATTATTGTAGTACCTTTTCAAGTTCCGCATTAATTAAATTATATTTGAAACTGTCAAACTTTTTAGAAATTATCTGTTTGAAGTGCCAAAACTCAAGAAAATTGCAAGGGAGGGCAAAATACAAAGATTGGTGGAAACCCGGGAGCCTTTTCCTTTAGGCCAGTCCACCTGTAGAGCAAGTATTGAACAAATCACAACATTTTTGTGTCCTATAATTAGGGTGGAACATTGCGTCTCCCCATTTTTGCAAAAAAGATGTGCAAAAAATGTTGTAAAAACTCTTGATATGCTACAAGTTCACAGTCCAGAAATCTTTCAAAGAAGTTGCCTATTTTTATTGCCTAAAATTCACAAATTAAAATTTTTACTGCCAAAGTGGATTTTGAAAAAATAAATAATTATTCAGCACCCAAGTGCACAACCTGAAAAGGTAGTAACATTCAAATTCAGTACCTAACATCAGGAGGACAAGAGGCCCACAAAATTATCCCTTAACTATGTACAAACCATCTACCACAAAAGTAGTCACGTATTTTTTCCTACCCGTCTACTTTTATGTGACCTTCTTCTTATGGAATGGGTTACCATGGGGAAACTGGATAGTAACTCAGTTGAGGTTCATGCACAACTCAGTAATAACAGGCATCATCCAGTGGATGGTGTATTGGTCAGACAGGTTTACTCTGGCCCAGTATCTGTTTGAATTTTGTCTTTGGTGGTACATGGCTCACATGAATACACGCTAAGGATTGATTGGAATATTTGATGCCATGTTATGAAGTTTGAGATATCACTTGGGTCGCACCAATACGCCATGATTGGAATCTTTGATGTCATGTTATGAAGTTTGAGATATAACTTGGGTTGCACCCTTTAGCCACATACGGGTGACCACTTTGTGAACCTTTTGGCAGGATTGGCAAGAGGGGAGCTCACTCTCATAATCAGTTCCACATTTACTGCACATGGAGATTGCAACCTTTGTAGTTTTTGTAACTTTCGTGAATAGAAGGTTTCTGAAATCTTGAAACTATAAAAATACAAGCCTCTTTACAAGTTGTGGGAGAGTATTAATTACCCCATTGTGGTCATACCTCCCCAATGCTGTGGTCACTGTTTATTGAACCAGACTAGCACCACTGCTGGTACTATCATATCTCATTGTCGTGTACCTGATCATATTGGCATTGGCCAAGCGTGACCCAATCTTGAAAAGGACACGTGTTATGTCCTAGTTGGTGTTGAACCATGATGATGGAAATCAAACCCTAGGGTCTGATGAACATCAAGGCTCCACACTTATGATTTTTATTAATTCCTGCCTATGGTGATGTTTTGTGTTTCCATCAAGCACAATCCCGTCTAAGGGGGAAGTAATTGTTTCATTTATAGAATTATAATGTGCACATTTCATGGCTATTGTCCATTTCTTGTGCACATAACTTTTTCATAACCATGCCAAGCTCTCGCGTAGCCCATGTCCTTCTGATTATATTCAAAATCATGCATAGATTTAGGGTTAAATTTGCATTCCTAACACAGGCAGTCTAAAATTTTGCCCTGGGGACTTTTGGAAATGAACATGGTATTTATCACTATGTAGACTAATTAACAACCTCGGAGAGAATTCTTAGTGTATTTGTAGGGCACATCAAATATGAGAATTTGACCATTCCAGTGGATTGCCCTAGGGCAGGGAAAATTCCATAATATTTCCCTCTCATGAGGGTTTTTTTAAAAAAGATTTCCACTTCTATGATTACACATGTGATGGTAAAATTTGAAATCACATTTCATAATCCCATAACTATATATATTTCCCAACATATCATATTGACACCAGTCTTCTCTTAGTACATGCAAATATGATTTCATACATTGCCTTGGCCTCAAATGGTTAGTAAAACCCACAATTTGCAAACCACATGTGCTAAACCGGCCCTTGCCACTTGGGTTATTGAGCTTTGAGTTCATGCTGACTTTTTTGTAAAAATATATAATATATGTAGTTTTATTCTGCATAATTTCGTTAGGACCAATTTATACAACAACACTGGACTAGGTTGCTTTTGGTGGCGGAAGTTAAACAACTTGATAATTGATTATGCCATCAAAATATTCTGCAAAGTTACATCATAAGCTCCAAATTTCAGTGCTTTCAAATGTTGAAAATGATGATGTGGAATATTTATGCAAACATATGATTTTATTTTTTTGAGTCATGACCTATATGAAAACATGGGAGTCAACAATTCACTCGCATAATATTCGGTCAATATCCATGTTCCCTCCTGTGCACAAATAAGCCCATTGAGCTACAAGTCTTATGTTCATCACGGTTTGCAACTCTTACATGACACATTCATAATCGTCCCTGAAGGTCAATAGTATTGTTTGCATATATAGATATTAAACTGCCGCTTTAATGGGTGGGCACCAAAATGGTCATGAAATTTGCAACATCAACATATTTATAGAATCGCATACAATAGCTAAATTGCGTAGAATTATAATCAAATGAGGTAAAAAGGACTTCGAATGGAGTGAAAACTACAATAATATGAATGTATGTAATGTTTTAACCCTGAAAAACTTTGTTAATAAACACCCCGCAGATCCAGAAAATGTACAAGGAAAAAAGAAAAATGAAAAGGATTAATTTACAGGATGTGAAGCTAACACAATAGAGTAATGTACACAATAGAGTCCTGTTGAGAACTGGACCCATTATCAAATCAGTTCTGCCCCTAGAAATTTTTTGGTTATCAGTCATTGTAACAACAGTCAACTAAAAGAACTGTGAGATGTTGGATAATGAAAGAAGTGGTTGTGCTTAAGAATTGTCTCCAAAGTTGATGTGGCAATTTTATTTATTTATTTATTGGCCAGGCAAGGATGATGTTTTTAGATTCATTATAGAGTATAGTAGCTCAAGGAATTTAGGCCCCTAGGTAATAAGTCTATTTTTATATGAGGATTTTTGAAAGATGCTATTTTGGCTTGTGTTGAAACTTGAGATTAGTTATTATAGAGTTATAATATCTTGAAAGATTTTGGTTTCTTGTAGAGCTTTTTTTGGAGATTATGTTTTGCATGGTGAAATATTTGAGTTTCCATAATTTTTCTTTGCCTTAAGGTACATTTTAATGTAAATGGCAATTCAACAGTGTGACACAACCATTGTTTATTTTGGAACAAGTGGAGAGATCCATTAACGGGAAAAGGAGCAAGTACATAGAGAAGGAAAACCAGGGAGGCCCCCTCCCTGCTCAACCAGAAACACAAGCTCAAACATAACCCACGTCAAGTGGAATGATAATGTAAACACTATATCATTCCTCCCTACCCAAAGAGACCAAAGGGTGACACTGCAAAGTAGGGACCACAAATCACTAAAGTTTGTAAAGTTGTTAGGCAACCTCTCCTTGAACAACCATTGTTGCCCTGCACTAAGTAGTTTCTTAATAGTCCTCTCAGGTTGGAGGGGGACTTCAGGTTGTACAGCAAAGAAAATGCCCATTCCCAAGCTTTCTTGGCCCGAAGACAGAACCAAAATCTATGAACAGCAGTTTCTGGTGACTCAAAGTCACATGAAAGAAACTCAACCAAGATGCTCAAATTTGCCTTGGCCCTCCAAGAGTTAATAGGAAGGACTTTGATGGCATATGAAGCTAATGTTCTTTTTGGCTCTTCTTTTGAGCCAAATCTCCTTTCACTTTAGTTGGAAGTGTAGAGGGAGAACTTGTTTCCACCTCTTAGGTACATTAAGAAGAAATATATATTTGTGTTTTAGGAGTTGTCAACCCACCAATGTATCCCTCCCTAGCCTGCACTTGTTGGAGCAACCTAGACCATGTCACGACCTTGTAGAATTCAAGCTCCTTAGGAATTTCTAGTTTCCCTTGGGGATGAAGAACCAAGGTTGACCTGAAAATTCCTTGGACATGCAAAAAACAACAATTGATTTTGTTGCTATGTTGTTATAGATGCCAAACTACTCTTTGACTATATAAGAAAGGGTTAGGTTGCATTTTCATGAAAATTGGATGTGCTATTTTATTTATTTATTTGTGTTGCAAATATCTTGTTTTAAAAAATTACATGAATATTATTAATTAAAAATATTGAATGAAAATTTTAATACATAAAAAATAAAATAGTAAATACATGTTATTTGTTGTTGCAACATCAATTTCCCTAAACATTGAAACACAATATGCCAAATTAGTGTGATAAAAGATATTAGCATTGAACAACATTTTGGAATTAAGAGATTTTTTTTCAAATGGATGATAAATTTACATAACCATCATAAAATGAACAATTTGTGTTCCTTGTCATAAAAAATGACATATAGCAATAAATGAACTTTAATGTCTTGAAAGTAAAAATATAATTCTATTTGATGATTCATATGAGGATAATATTTTTATTTTAAAAAAAATTGACAAACCATATCTTTAATATGCATTGAAGTAGATCTTTAGAAAATGCATTTACTTGGAAAGTTGTCTAGGTTTTAAGTAAATATATATTTTTTCTTATTTTCAAATTAATGAAAGGAAAGAAGATGCTTGTGTATTCTCAAATTGTGCCTAGTAGTCATGATACATAGAATTTTTAATGTCAAAATAACTTTGAACATTGTATTGTTAGGCTAGTTTCAAAGCTACTTGTTACCTACTTTTATGATACTAAAGTTTTTTAGACTTTATATACAACTTATCACAAACTCAATGAAGGTCTTGATGGTTTTATATTTCTACTTACAAAAGTTTTTAATCCATTTTCTTAAGATTATGTCAAAAAATTGTAAACTAAATTTTGGGCAAATGAATTTCTTCTCTACTTTATCATTAATTTGCCCAAATAGATTATGTAATATGTTCCATTTAATTTTGGGCAAAACAAATCGGTACATGGAAACTACATGAATGATTTGTAAAAAAGACCACTATGGCTTTGGTTTGGGTGGCTTTTGTTATTGTACTTGCACTCATCAACTTCCTTAACCTCAAGGTTCGAGCCAAAAGGAATTCCTAACAATTTGAAAAGCTCATCATTTTTTTCCCATTCCTAGTTGAAGGCATAAGTTTAATTTAGCTTCCTACTTTTCCAGTGGCACCAATAGGTGACAATTTTTTCAAAAGAGCAATCTTATCCGTGGGTGGTACCACTAGGAATGTCACATCTTGATTTTCTTGGACCCATCAAACTTTGAAAAATCGTAGGAAACACTTAAATGAACATTTTCATAAAAACAAATTTGAATACATTTATTAGGTTTCATAGATTTTGAAATTTCAATAGTATCAAAAGTATTGTGTATTTTTTTGATCTTAATTATTGCATTTAGAAAAAGTTTTAGGAATGTAATGCCTATTTTTTTCCTTTAACTTTTTGATTAGGAACACAAATTTGGAACATGATGTATGAAATTTTTAATGAAATTTTTCTTAAGGTATTTTGGAGGTCATATTACTTTTAGGTTTTTATCTGGCAATTAATTGATTAAATATGACATAATTATGAATTTCCAAAGTTGAAGGTGTTAATTTATTTTAAGGGGCCATTTTAATGAGGAATATACATTTTTCAATTTTTTTTCAATTTTTAAAATTCGCAAATAAACTTCAAGCTATATATTACTACATGCAATTGATAAACATGGAAAATTGATTGTGAAAACATTTAACAAAAGGTTTCTCAGAAAAAAGTTTTGGTTATTTTTGGTTCATTAACCATTCCTTGAAGTGGTTTTTAGTGGTACCATCCAAGGATGGGTTCACCCAAAGTGGAGTTTTCATTCATTGATTAAACAAAAAGTTGTAGCATGTTGAATATGTTCCAAATACTATTTTCTTCCCCTCTTATTGAGATTTTTGTATCATCAGCATATTTAACATAATTTGTTGTCTTTCACCTCTTCCAAGCAAGAATCTCTCGATGTCACCCAAATTTTTATTTGCTTTCATCATGTAATTAAAAACCTTTTTGGTGAAAATAAATAGGTGGGAGCTAACATGCATCCTTGCATGACCTTTTTCTCACATGTATTTGTGATGTCATCATGGATGCAAACAACAATTTCTACACCTTTGAACAATAATCTCAATAGTGCAACATAATTCTCTTACCATGCCCAACTATTCCAAGGTCAAAAACAAAAAATTCCTAGTTCACTTTGTCACATGTTTTGGCAAAGTATAGTTGAAAGGGGACCAAAGGTTGGCATGTGCACTTGGCCCAATCATTGGTTTCATGTGTCAAGAAAACAATATCAAGAATGTACCTAAGTGGGAGAAACATGAATTGATTTAAGTTGATAACTTCCATCAAGACTAGTTGAAACCTCAACTATAAAACTTTACCAAATTTGTATAAAAAATGTTTGGTAAAGTGATTGGCCATTAATTTTTTAAACACTCTTTTGCAATTTTGAAGAAAAGGGTTATCAGGCCTTTGTTCATCCCATTTGAAAGGCATTCCTCCAAGATTGATGTTTGAATCAATCTAAAGAAATCCTCTACTTTGCGGTCCCAAAATAATACATGTAAAATTCTATTACAACCCCATCTAGGCTTGGGGATTTTCCTTTGGTGACGAATTTTGCAGCAAAGTGTAACTCCTTTAAAGTTAGAAGCTTAACTAGGCATGAATTCATTTCTTTTAAAAACTTCCTAGGTAGTTCAACACCCTAAATCATAGCTTTGCTTATCTTAGAGAATCCACATTTGTTTTATAGAACAACTTACCATAAAAGCTACAAACATACATTTCTAATCCTTCTTTGGTTGTTACAACATTGTCATGATCATCTTTGAGGGTTATAATTTGAACCCTATTAGGCTTTAGCTTGACTATAAAGAAGAATGTTTTGCAAACTATGTTAGTTTTTTGAATCTAATAGAATTTTGCATGATTTTTTTGTACATTTACTTTCATCTCATCTAGATCTTTTAATCTTGTTTTTAAGTGCCCACATTTTGTTATGATTTTGCATTGTGGGGTAGATGCATTGTATGGTGGCTGATTTTTGTGATAAAATGGTGTTTTTTCCTTGGGTACCTTATATTCAAATGGATATGATAATATTGGGATTTGAATCGAAACTAATAATTTCATTGTGAAGAATATTGTGTGATTATTTATCAATAGAAAATTAATTTGTTAGTAATAATGGACTTTTGAAGTTAAAAAATACAAACTAGTCATTTGACCAGAACATCGTAAAATGGAAAAAATATATATTGATTCACATTCCAAAATTGTTATTGGGATTCAATATATAATGTAATACAAGATGATAAATTCATATGAGGAATCTTTTTGTGAAAACCTTAACTGTTTAATAATTAGGGATTTTTGAATGGTTAAAATTTGACCATATTTTCATAAGTCCATATGAGTTGTAATTTTTGTTTTTTCTTCAAATTTTTTGTCCCAAAAACATATGTTTTTGAAAGTTTTACTTGGGGCATTATTCATATGGACTTGTGGGATTTCTTTTGAGGACTTCCAAATTTAAAAATGACATCAACTACATCAAATATAAGTTGTCACATAGATTTGGGAAGGTTTATATGTGATTGAACATGTATTATTTATAATAATAATTTTTAAAAAAAGTAATAACCTTGTCGATTTGAATCATTTAAAATAATCTTGTATGGACTTATAGGTAGTGTAATTTCTCCCAATATTGAACCACTATACCATGCATTCACCCTATGCATTAAACATGATAAAGTACCTTGAACCACCTCAAGTTTTTGCTTCAAATTTGTTCTTTTTCTTTCCAACTCACCCATCTTATGTTTACAAAACTCTTAATAAAATTTAATCACCCTCATCATCTTCGTAAAAAATGCAAATCTTTTGGTTGGTTTTACCAAAATTCCTTGAATTTGTTCTTGAACTTTTTAAAAATTTACCAAATGTTCATTTTCCAAACTAACCTTCTTGGGGAGGTGTTAACCATATTTTGTCAAATATACAAAAAACCACAAGAACAAAGGTTAAAAGAAAGGTCTAAGTTTAATTTTCAAGCAAGGAACAAAACAAAATTATGTGATTCAAAATAAAAACACAAGAACTTAAAACAAAAACATGAAATTTGCAAAACAAACATGAAAATGGATTTGTATTATGCTAACGTATGCAAACATGAACATGAAAGGAACATGATAAGTTTATGGTATAAAATTGTGCTTAAGACTATTGTTGAACACATTAAAGCGAATGAAAGGTCCTATTTCTATTTATACCCCTTTGGGGACCTTTAAGGAAAGCCTCCACAAAAACTTTTATGTGTGCATCAAGTAAAGAAGCTTCTTAAGGACCTTTGTAACTTAAAATCAACTATGAGTTAATTAAAACTAAATTGAAACTTAATTGGGACTTACTTTGAAGTTAATTAGGAGTAAACTATACTTAACTAGGAGTTAACTACGAGTTAATTAATTTTTAACTCGGACTTAATTAGAATTTAAATAAGATTTATTTCTGATTTAGTTTGAACTTAATTGAAAGTTAATTACAAGTTAACTAAAAGTTATAACTGAACATTATAGATGAATTGCATCCATTAGAAAATGGTGTTTAATGTTTGCATCCATCACATACTTATTCTTTGTAAATGTTATTTAATTATTATTGGTTATAATATTTATAGTTAAACATGTATTAATTATATGTTTGATTTTTAAATGTTAATTAATACTTTGTAAATGCTAACTAGTTAAAAAAGAAATTGATAATTGAATAGCTACCAATGAGTAGTTAGTATTTGAATTAATTCATACTTAGTGTTAGTTAACTACTTTAGATACTAGTAAGAACCATCTAACCTATATAAAGACGTGAAGTTGAAACTATTGTCATTCATTTTGATTTGATAATACATGCATAATGAAAATGTGTTGTTACTTTTGAATTTGAATGTACAAATGAGTCTTTTTTTAACATTCCCAAGATTAAAAACAAATTGCATGTCTTACTAAAATGTGATTATTCTACATTAACATTAGTGACCATCTTTTGGGCTAGGATTCAAGATTTGTTTATCTATATGGGAGAGATGGTCAAAATCCAATATCTTTAGGAAAACCTAAACATTTGTGATTTTTCTCACCATTAGTTGGGCTCAAATTCATTTTATTTCATTTTTTTTACAAAGGGGATTTCTAAAAAGAAAAAAATCCATGTACATGTATTTTGAATCATGCACAAAAATTTATTAAAAATTTATTTATAATTTAAGGATTATACCTAAGCTATAAGGGGAAATATATAGCTAATTTTTCTAATTGTTTTAAAGGTTTTATTTTAAGATGGAATTTTTTTAATGACAAGCTTTTATGTTTCAAGGAA
>Ga0209208_10011879_pt1 | contig 11108 bp, 6 predicted proteins | sample S1TSphfallax_3_FD_187694 | JGI IMG/M metagenome (GOLD analysis project Ga0209208, IMG submission 187694) | Host-associated microbial communities from peat moss isolated from Minnesota, USA - S1T2_Fd - Sphagnum fallax MG (SPAdes) (version 2) | ecosystem: Host-associated > Plants > Peat moss >... | reverse complement strand
TTAGGCTAAACTAATTATGGCTAAAATAAATTATCTTAAACTAAACCATGGTTTAAATATATATTGCAAGTTTTTAAATTTTATTTGTCAAATGTATTTAAATATTTGTTTTGGCAAGTAAAATTATTTTATTTTATTTTATTTGGAATATTTTCAGAAAATGTAAATTTCATTAAACAAAAAGTATTCAGAATCGATTAATATGATAATATTAAAATTTATTATAAATGTTCATAATTATCAATTAAATGTCTATTATAATTATAATGATAATCAAATTTATATATATATATATTCAATAGGTATTATGTACCTAAATTTTATTATTTATGTTAAAATATTAATGTAAATAGGCTACACGAATTATCCTACAAGTACAAAAACATATTAAGCTAATTAATAATTTAAGCTAGATAATAATGTTAAAATCATATTTTCATTAAGTAATTATAATTATTAAAAAATCCTATAATCATCTTTGAAGTGCAAAAGACAAGGAGTAATGAGAAATTAACAAGAAGAAAAACATGAAAAATAAGAAAAATAAGCTTTTTTCCAAGTTACAAAACATGTTTTTTTTCTTTTCTTTGGACCCATCCTACTTTCAAACCTCATAACTTTCTTATTTCTTATTCATTTTAAACAATTTAAAGTGCTATAGGAGCGCCAACTGAAGTTCTACAAATCATATTCGCACTTTAATAGCAAAAAAACCAACATAAAAGGAAATTTTTGGGTGTTTAAGAATCAGCCTTTGTAGTGTTCAATGGTCTTTTTTGAATTTCTGACCCCCTTTACTTTGGGGGACCATAACTTTCTCATTTTTAATCCATTTTTTACGATTCTTATTGTGTTAGATGCGCCAAGAGGAGGGCTTCAAGTTTTGTTTGGACAACAAAATCAACAAAACCCTCCCCTGGCTGCTATACTCTAATACATTAGTTGCATATGATGTGCAACTAAGTTGGTTGATGAGGTTTGCAATGGAATTTTTTATCTCATATCCTTTGGCTTCCAATTTTATTTGGCTCAGTATATAACTAGGAGCAATAACTCTGGAGTAACGAAACATCAAATGCCATTGGGGATGAATGAATTAAAAAAGTTTGCCCTTTATGAAATGGTTAATCTTAAAAATAAAATCGAATTATTTTAATCTTACTTATATAGCCTAAACCTAGCTATGCTCAACCTATTTACATACCTAAGTAAGCCTATTTACCTAATAGGGTTTAATAATAACCTACCTAACTAAGCAACACGTGTCAACATCTTATTATCCATAAATTGGACGATTTAGATATTATTATTCAATATTTATAAATAGGTGGGCTTTAATTTCCACGTGTCACCATATAATTGGTGTTTTAAAATGGACACGTGTTAATTGGTCAATGAACGTTCCATGGTGTGCCACATTTCATCATCTTAGTGGCATAAATTTTAATGATTGAGATTAATCCAATGAATTTTTTATTTTGAAAACACAAAAATAATTAATTAATGACACGTGTCCACAAGCTAATTGTCCAATTTTAAAACATGTGTCATATTTTTATTAATTACATTGTAGTTGCAAGGATAGTTACACATAAGGTGCAACTACATTTGGATCAGTATGTATTGATGAACATGTATATTAACACCGTATATACATGTTGCATACGTAATGTCTCATTCAACTAAATGTCATGTGCAACTTGTCTTATGCAACTACACAAATTTGCAATTGCATGTGTCACATGTAACTGAATTTTAGTTGCAAACGACAATTGCAAAACCCAAAATTTCTAATAGTGTAATAATCAGATTGTGTGAAAATACACCTTATTGATGGTAACAATTTATATTTGGGAACATTAAAAGCATTTGATTTTTTTTGTGAAGGGTTAATCAAAGTGGCCCATTGAATAATTATAATTATATGAAATTGCCATATTCACATTAAATTTGTTCAAAATAGTGACACCTATTTGAAAGTTGCACTACAAATAAATGAATGCTTTTGATTGGCCAATGTCAACAATTATTAGGTCACATGGTGAGATTTAAATGGTTTCTTAAATTACATTATTTAACTTTTCACTAGAATGGGTGGGGAGGGGGGATTAAATTGAATCTTGGATGTGGTGATACTAAGGGGCACCAATAGAACTACCATTATAAAGCAAGTCATATGCTAAGAACTTGGAATTGCCTTAGGTATAAAAGTGATTATGAGTGAAAAATATTGATTTTTAACCAACATGCCTTTATAATTTTTGTTTTTATGCACCTAATTACAAAAAGAAAATTTACAACATGAATTTGAAAATTTCTAACAAAATCTTTGTTTTGTTCCCAAAAAATATCCTTCCCCAAGATTGTTAAGATTTTGAAATGATACATGTGAAGTGTTCTTCTAGTAAACAATAGGATTTGAAACTATGTTTTTGAATTCACAATTTGACACTTCTTTCCTCTTTCAATTTAGACATTAAGATTGTATGTAAAGTACCCAAGATGGGGGTTTTAGTTTTGTTTTTAGTTGAAACAGAAGGTGAGAGGTGAGATAGACAATTGACACACAACATAACATAATAACAACATATCAAACTCCAACAACCACTAAAATTTGTGGTTATTGGAATTTGATATTGTATGTTGTGTTTTCAAGTGTGTGGCAATGTGTGTAATTGTTTTTCCTTTTTTTCATATGTGAGATTTGAAACAAAAGATTCCTGTCATTTTTGTGTGTTCAATTTTGATGAGTGGCACATTGGTTTTGCATGTGTAAGAATTCATTTTGTTTTTTTAAGTTTGTGAGATTTGGAGTTGACAATTCTTGTCAATTTTTTTGTGTACAATTTGTGAACAACATGGTTCTTATGTGATGATTTGAAAAGAGGTCATAGACAGGAGAGGTCTTTGTTAGCATTGTAACGCTCTACTCATCTCACACATTATTTAATTTATTGGCATTTTGATGAGGTCACATTTGTTGTTTTCTTTTCTCACATCTCAAAAAATAAAATACTAGCAATAAGGAAAAGTGTGTGAAGAAAACAATGTAGGGTTAAAGATCGTCAATGGGCTTTTGATGGAACATAACTTTGAATTATAAAGAATGTAGTTGTCTTTGACTTGCAAATGTGATAGATTAATGATTTTTTGGCTTCTTGAAATTCTTGCTTTAAGTGATACATGGGAATACCATTTAGATAAAGTTGGAGGATACGACTTTTTTAGTTTTGTGGAGTTGTAACATTATTTATTTGGCTTTCCAAGATGCATGAAATGGAAAATTGAAAAAGTTAATATTGTTATAATTGATTCATGTGATGACTTATTGAAAAGAGGAAAATTGCTTTTTACAATTGATGCATGATTTGAGTAAATGGAGTATTACATCTTCTTTTGTCAAAGACTTGCTTTGATATGTCTTTTCCCAAAACATGAGCCACTTTAAAAATAATTGTTGTTAATTTTATTTACTTTTTTTATTACAAGCAAGGAACATTGACAATGTGTTTTCTTTTTCACATTCTCATCCTTAGTTTTGACATTGGTCCCCTATTTGGATGACTTTAAGAATAATTTTATTAAATTATTTGCTATTTGATTGAAATTCAAGATTCCAAAAAAAATTAGTATTTAACAAAATTATTTAATTAAAATAGGTCCACCCACATCCAATCCATGGTTATTTTTCTTTAGTTGTGTGGTTTCAATAGTTTGGTGATTTTTTCGAAAAAAATTGTATTTTTGGGTCAAATTTGGAAACAAATAAAAAAAAAAAGTTTTTCAAATTGTATATTATACTCATCAAAATTCAATGGAAGCATGTAAGCTTCCATGATGAGACTTTTTTGAAAAATTGAACATATTTTCTTATGATTATGTTGAATAATTGTCATATTTAAAATTTGGATTTGGGTGGACATACTTTTTGGTCCACTTTACCATGCTTGGACCTTAGTCAAGATCCATGTTATTACTGCTACATCTTCTTCATCCATTACAACCCCTATTGGGCCATGATTTCATGATTTAGTTTTCCTAAACAAATGGTCTAAAAAGGAGGTCACTAGTATGTTCCATGACTTGTTTATTGCCTTCATTGAACACAAATGTACCTCTTTCAACTACATCTATGGCTTCTTTTAATTAAGGCTTGATGTATCCATTTTCCTTTGTTATTTGTTGTTACAACCATAACTTGTGGTCCTTTGCAGATTAGTCTTGATGCAGGTTAAAAGGGGACATTTTAATTTGGACCCCGATGTAGCCTAGGGTCATGTGAAAATAAGGTCAACCTAGGGTCAAAATGAGGTTGAGTTGCTTCAAAAATAGTTAAGGGCGATTGAAAATAACATCATTTAGTCACCTCACACCCTGTGGCAATCAAAACAATTTTTAATCACCATAGTCCTATAATGATCAAAAAATTTCTAGTTGGTGATCAATAAAAAAATTGGATGATGATTGAATTTTTTTCAATTAGTGATTCAAATTTTTTTGGACAAAAATTTTAAATCAATGGGGGAGATTAAACCACGGTCCATTGGTGGTTAAATGTTTTCAAGCAATGCCCAAAAAATTCCATTGTTGAATTTTTAATCGCCTAATTTGGTAATCAAATTTTTTTGTTCACCCAAGCTGGTGACCAAAAATTGGTAATCAAACTTTTTAGGTAATGACAATTTTTTTTGGAGTTGTTGTATCAATGGTGGAAATCTAGCCATTGTTGATGAAATGATTAAAAATATTCAAACATTGCCCAAAATGTTTTAAGGTAACATTTGAAAACAATTTCAATCATGCGATGCCCAATTTAATCTTATCATGAAAAATTGTTGGTTGCCAAAAAGAAATGGTTCGCATCTGTCTTAACAAACGAAATTGACATGTCTAGATGAATGTTGACATGACGACAAATGCAATTTGGGTGCATCACGTTAGTTTTGACAACCCTAATTCTATATTTATTCTTGTTTTTTGGAACAATAGGTTTAATTTCTAACTTGATTTTAACTTTTTTACATACTTTGCTTCTATTACAAAATTGTGCAACTCTAAGTCCTACCCTATTAAATTATACTAAGTCTTGCTTGACACTTAGACTTGGCTATAGAGATTTTGGCTTGTATCATTTCACTTAATATGTAAGAAACAAGATTTTTCAAAATGCTTTGAAACCTTCTACTACCCAAGTTGGTAAGGACGACATATTTGAAAATTCAATCTAACAATAAAATTACTCCTTTCATAATTAGTTTGTTCATGACCCTCATATGGTTTTGGATGTTTTTGCAATAATATAAAACTTATGCCCATTTTGGTCCTTTTTTGCCTTTGTAATAAAACTTTTTACAAGTAGGATCTAAGGATCTTAGTGTATTAGGGTCGTTTAATTGAATTTTTGTTGTTTATTGTATTCCTATTAGGGTGTTATGGCCATTAATGATCACCTTCATGCTTGTTAAGGGTGTTTTTTGCCCTATGTGGTTAATATTTTCTATTTCAAATTTACAACTCTAGTTTACTGATTTGCATCAATTGGTTGTTCCAGTTTTGAACATCAAAAAACATAAGAAGAATTTTAGTTTCCTACTCATGCATCAAGAAGAGCAATCTCAAGCTAGCATTTTCAAAACAAAAAGGAAAAGAATGTTTAAGAAAATCTCTAGCAATCTTGATTCAAAAATCCAAAACTTGTCCAAGACTTACAAACAAAATTATGGAAAGGAAAATCTTTTTTCTATGTTCAAATCCTCCTAGTTATACTAACTCATAGTGTTGTTGTAATTTAAACAACCACTAGCCAGTACAACTCAAAAATTAAAACAAGTTATTGGTCACAAGTTCAAATTCTCCTATTATGTTAGTTAATTGGTTACTGCAACTGTCTGATTATCAGTTCTTATAACCAATTGGTTATCCTTTGAACTTGTTAATCAAAAAATTAAAGTACTTCAATCAAAATGTCTTAGTAGTTACTAGATTATTATATACATTGAAAATTGAATTAACATTACCCCCCCTTGAAATCTAGATTTTGTCCTCGAAATTAAACACCCAGAACCACATGTTTAGCTCTTGTAGCTAGATCATCAACAAGTTGTTCACCTATTTTCAATTCCTTCCACTTTGGGTTTTTTTTAGCCAATGTTTGGTTTTGCACCATGAGCAAGGCATTGTCTAGAAGTAATTATTCAAATTCCTTCAACTGGTTATCCATGTGAATAGGTTGAGAAGCTTTACAAAGTGATTTGCGAAATGTTTCCAATTCATCCTTTAATTCTTGAATTTGCACCCAAAGTTCGTGATTCTTCATTTCAATGTTGATTTCTGTCAATTGCTCCCTGTGTTGCGAACAAACATTTTTTAACTCTAACATAATCTTTTCTCATTATACATTAATGGCTTCCATTTTACCGTAATCCCTTATCAAACAGTCCAATTCAATTTATAGGGTCTTAAGATCATTCCATGTTTTGAAATGGGCTTGGGTTAGTTCATTGTATTCAGATTATAAGGTTTCAGCTTTCTTGATGGCTCTTTCAGCTTCAACACCTTTCGCAACCACATGCTTGTGTTTTTGCATGTTGTTTGAAGAGATGGGCTTTTATAATAATTAAGTCATTATCTTTATTTTGCAAGGTTTACTTGTGACTAAATAGTTCTAAACAACGAGCTTATAATTAGTTATTTGTATCCTATAAGATGTTTTTAGCATTGTTGTATTTGGATCTCAAATCAATTAGATTATGTATTTTCTGAGGCCATGTTTGAACAATTAAAATTACTTGTTCAAATAAAAGGGTAACTTGTTTTAGGCTCCCTTGTTGGACATAAGCTACTGATGTCTCAAGAAAAATATAAACAAGTTTAACTTGTGCTGACTTAATAGGGTGAGGTTGAATTAGCTAAATTGGTTTTACACCTATTGACAATGGGTTACTAACTTGTTCTATAGGAGTAGAAGTTTCCTGAACAATTAAAGGTTTTTGATTTGGTACCTGTTCATAATCAAGTTCACTTCATTCCTCAATGAACTGGTCACTCTCTGTCTTAATTGACTCATCATCTTGTTGCATGGTGATATCAACTTCCATATCCTCATCGCCTCCTTCCATCACCATAATTCACTAATGGGTACGAAATTTCTTCTTTGGTGGTGAACTAATTGGTTTAGATTCAACCGATCCTTGGGTGTTGATGGTTCAATTTGTACCTTTAGCCATTATGATTGTTAAACTCGTTGTGGCAATATATTTGTTGAGCATATTGATCGTTCCTCACTTATAAACTACTTTTCGATGACAACAAAAAGAGAAGCCTTTCTGGATTGCTCCACAATAGTCTTCTTTTCCTCTTTCCCCCATACTGGTGGTGGTTTTGGAGAATCAAGTGGTGTATCCTCCTCTGACAAAGGAAACCGGTGACATAAACAAACCTTTATCACAAGTCTGGAGTAACAGGTTGCTACCTTTTTATCAGGTGTTGTTGATCCTACTACTATTTGTTTTTTATGTTTAATCCACTAGGTCAACTTTATGGACATTTGTGTCAACATAATAAAACACCAATTGATTTTCTTCCCCTTGTTTGCCAGGTTGAAAATAATGGCAATGTGATTACTGAAATATGTTAACTTTTCACATTGATAGATGATTTGTAGGATTGTTGCAAACCTAGCATGATATTTTTCCTTCATCCAAATAATGTTCCACTGTTCTTTGTTAACAAATGCATCTAGTCCAACAATATTCTTCAAGGCCACTTAAGCTTCTTTGACTAGTGCATTGGTTGCATCCACTACACCTTTGGTACCAACACCAAATTGCTTTGCAATTAGTGTTTGATCAATGGTAATTTTCTCACCATTGACAATTGCTCAAATTTGTCCATGATTTGTGGACTCCCAAGTTCACAAAAATGCCTCCAATAGATTCGATCGTGGAATTGTGTAGTGAACACCAAACAATCTTCTTAAACCGGCTCACTCCACCCATTATTTTTCTTTGGATCCGGTCTAGATCCATTCAAACATCTTCTGTATCTTTTTTGCTTCAACAAGTGCCCGTTTCTGGGTAACTTTGGTAGGTGAACTACCATCCTCAACTTGTTCCTTTCCTTGACACCTCATCATATATTTGGAGTGATATTTGGTACGTGTTATAACATGTATGTCATGAGAACCAACTTCTACTTTGAAAAACCCTCTTTCAACCAATTTTGATGAACATGTTATTGGTCGCCCAATTTCAACAGGTTATGGAGACCATTTTGCCTTTTTTTTGGCTTTGTCTTCAATTTGTTCTTCTTCATAATCACTAATAATAATGAATGTAGGAACAAATGATGCAGTATGCCTTCGAAGGTCCTTCAAAGTTTCTTCAAGTCCTTTTCTTACAGTAGCAAAATGTTTCAAGGCTTTTAAATTTTTTGCCCTATGTCTTTACTTTCTCTAAAACTCTCATTACTCTCATGGAGGTGGTCTTTATGCAAGTGGTTTGATATAGATTGCTCCATTTTCTCTAAAAACTTCCTCAACTTTTTGTACTTTTCTTTCTTCTATTTTTTTCTTTTCCCGTTTTTTTCAATTATGCCTCCCTTTTGGTTGTTCTTTTTCTTAACTAGTCTAAGGCTCTCATTGCTTCATTTTGATACAATAAGGAAATAAGGAAAATCAAAGTGAAAAAATGAAAAGACATTTCAAAAGACACGCTAGTTCTTTATATTGTGGCTGAAAAATGGAAAGTGGCGACACTTGGAGAATGACACAACTTTTAGGGCATTATCCCTAAGAAGTCAACACCTATAATTAGCTTTATTAATACATTATTACTTTGTGCGGAATTAGGGGAAACAAATTGGTTTTGAACTAGTTGTCTTGTCAACAGGTTATTATTGCCTTATTGAACCAATTTTGGTTTAGTGAAATTATTGTCAAGTTTGGTTTTAGTCAAATGGTCTATATCAAACCTTTGTTGGTTTGAATTGGTTCCTTGACAAATAGGTTACCAAAATGAATAGTTTCAACTGGTTCCTCTTTTGACAAGTTGTCAAGATAGGTTTCCTCAACCTGCTAGTAGTTAAACAAGTTATCAAAATATTTCACCTCTCCTAGCTCCTCTGATAAAAAATCACCAGGTTTAACCAAAATAGGTTGAAGTGTTTGATCCTCTATAAACCTACAGGGTTTCAACTTGTTAGTATTGACTAGTACTAGTTTAGGATTGAATTTATCAATAGTTACTAACATTTTTGTATTATTGGATAAACAATATTGGATCCTGTATGGTCCAAACCATCATCTTTGAAACTTAGGAGTATGTGCCTTAATAGCCCCTGGAAACCATAATTGATACTTTATAACATAATCCCCAAATTGATACTTTATTTCAATGCACCGGTTTTGAGACCATAATGACCGGATCCATTAGTTATAAGCTATAAGGTCTTGGGTTACTAAGCGGTTCTCTTGCAACTTCTCTAGTTTTGACAGGTGATTAGTTAGAACTCTCACAAGGTTTGGATCATATATTTGGCTTGGCTCGAATGGTAGTAGGTATTCTATAGGTAGTAATGGGTATAATTCATAAAGATGTTGAAATGGAATGTGACTGGTTCCAACTTTGAAAGCAATTTTGTAAGAAAATAGAAATGTGGATAGGTGTTCATCCTAGTCATTCCAGTTTTCATTCACTAGTTTCATGAGTAATGTACCAAAAACTTTGTTAGTAGACTCAGCTTGTCCATTCCCTTGTGGATAATGGACATAATAGACCGTAGAGCTGGTGTCTCTTAGGATGAAATGGTCAGTTAATTAATGAATAACATTGTGTTGCAGGAACTGATTTGTTTATTGGATAGTTGGGATGCATGGCTTCTGTGACCCTTCATTTCATTCAGGTCTCGAGTAGATGTGGCAAAGCTTCTTTAGTACTCTTTGCCTGTGTTTTTCTTTGACCTCCTGTCTTTTGTGCTTACTGTCTGAAGTTTCTCAAAATTTGTTTTTCCTTTGCAGGAGACAAGACTCTGTGGTCAAGGAGGAGGGTTGTAAAACTGGAATTGCCATAAATTTGGGTTTGGAGGTCAACTTTTGCAAAACTGTTTTTGTGTGACAGAAACTTGGCATATTACAAGTTGGAAAATTAATTTCAGTGTAATTATCTCCATCAGAGTTTCATAGCTGGGATATCTTGGAGTCATCCATAGATTTATTTGCTTGGGTGCATTGGATCTTCCCATCTGTCTACAGATTACTTGATTGTAGGTACTCCCTGACAAGTTTTGGAAATGGCACTGGTGGTATTATGCTAATTGGCAGAATTATGAAAAAAATTCAGCTGGTTTAAGCTCAGGTGAAGTATGTCATTGATACAGGTATGGCCCACAAAACAATTCCACCAGAATTCAGTAACAATTGGATATTTGCATGCATGAGATATCAATATTTTCTGCATACTGCTAGGTCATAGACTTCATAGTACAGTTTATGGCTGTACCATTTAACTGAGGATTTATGAAAAGCTCCTGCTTGATAACTCATTGGAAAACCTTCTAAACACAAGGAATGCAAGCTTTTCTTTAAAGCTGATGAGTCAAAGTCTATGTACAATGAGTCTGATAAATGTAATTGTTGCTTCCTTGCAGGGACTCTAAATTCAAGAAATTCTAAATTTCAAAAAAAGATTCTGGATAGAATCAAAAATGCACCACAAAGTCAGTTGGTAGCACCAAATGGAAGCAAAGGGTGAAACACTTGATCTATTCATTGTGTTTTTGAAGCACTGAGAAGCAGCAGCAGCAGCAGGGGCCTGCATTTCTGTAGCCTCTTTCACTTGGACAAGAACATTAGAATGTTTTGTGGCTTAATACACACACAAACCCAAAACCAATATCTGAGAAGTTGAAGTCTAGTAAAGTTGACAATTCATAAAGTCCATTTGTGTGAATTTGGGAAAACTGTGGTGCACCCTTTACTAATGAATAATGCAGACTGCCAAACTGCATAAAATTTGTACATGGGAAATAAATGGAGGGAGAGAAGGTGGACATGATCTACAACTCGCTCCTCATTTTATTGCAACATTGAATAAAAACTCAAAACACTCATT
>Ga0209208_10011878_pt1 | contig 11109 bp, 15 predicted proteins | sample S1TSphfallax_3_FD_187694 | JGI IMG/M metagenome (GOLD analysis project Ga0209208, IMG submission 187694) | Host-associated microbial communities from peat moss isolated from Minnesota, USA - S1T2_Fd - Sphagnum fallax MG (SPAdes) (version 2) | ecosystem: Host-associated > Plants > Peat moss >... | reverse complement strand
AGTTGGGATTTGTAAGAGATGCTCGGTGAAGAAGAAGAAGAATTGGGTTTTTCTTCTTGTGTAAAATATTGTATGAGGAATGGGAATTGTTGTTTTGTTGCAGTCAGTCGGAGGAGGAGATCTAATAAGACTTCTTGTGGATGGGTACGATAAAAAGAAGAAGAAGAAAAATCATATTTCTGCCTTTTTCCAACTTGTCCGTGCACCACAAGAAGCATGCGTTTGCTCAGGTACACACGATTTACATGCATGCCCGGGACTCTCGCCAGTAAATTAGTCGTGGATCGTACGCTGCTAGCTTTTCTTCAGTTTCTGTTACAAGAATCCGTCGAGGAGCCGCGCAGCCTAACGACTTTTTGAATTGCGACAACAGTAGATAGCGAGAGAGAGCGCATACCCATCTCCAAATTGTACCTTGGAAAATAAATCTTCTTCATCTTCTTGTTTCTAGCAATTGCAGCAAACTTACCAAGGAATTGGTCTTCACCAATTCTGAATCTGCTGCGTACAAGTAGAGCTCCACTGTAGAGTACCCACCCTTTGCAAACTTGTGCTCTGCTTCTTGTCATTGGTTTTTCTGTCTTTCTTCTTGCAAAAAACATTTTTTGGGCAGACGTCTTCTTCTTCTTGGTTTTGTCTTTCTTCTTCTTGCACCTTTTTTTTTTCTGGCAGATGTCTTCTTGTTCTGGGTGATTTTTTTGGTTTTTTTCCGTCTTGCAAACATTTTCTGTCTGGCAGACATGTTCTTGTTCTTCTTGGTTTTGTCTTCTTTCAAGCATTTTTCTGCCAGAAATGATATTCTTGTTGGGTTTTGTCTTTCTTTGGGGCATGTATTGTTTCTGGCTGGCACACAAACAAACAGACAGACAGACAGGGAACCCTTGTTGTTGGGTTTTTGTGTGTCTTTCAAACATTGTTTCTGGCAGGCACAGAAAGACAGACAAAGCCTTGTTCTTATTGTTCTTGGGTTTGCTTTTGTCTTTTTTTTCTTTACACTGAGGTCAGTCTCCCTGTCTGTCTCTCTGTCTGTTTTGGAATATAAAAGGAAATGGCGAAGGAGACACAACAGCAACAGCAACAACAACAACAAATGGAGAAGATTCATGACAGTGTGTTGGATGCAATTCATAATGCACTTTCAAAGGAGTCTCTGATCAAGAAGCTGGTGCTTCCCTTCAATGAGACTCTCTCATCTGCAAGGTCACGGGTATGTGGGAGTGTGTGTGTGGGCTGGGCACCCACACTGAACTAAACCGCAGTTTGAACCCCTCAATGTGCTCATTTCACAAACTTGTTGTTAGTCTCTGATCATTGGTTTTCATGCACTTTCAATTCTCTTGTCTCATCCCCATTGATATCAATCTATCATCCTGCTGCATATCAGGGTGTAGCAGCTGCTGGACCATCATCATCATCACGCTGGGAATGGCAGAAGAATACAGCATTGCTGGTGCTGGAAAACCGCAATCAGCAATTGCAGCATCTTCTCACTCAGGTACATCTTCTGCCCACACAGAAGAAGCAGTAGAAGTAGATACATGGGTGGGGATGGTGGTGGGTATGACAAGTGCAGCAGCAGCATTGTCATGGCTGCTATTGTGGGCATTATTGATTTTTTGCAGGCAGAGAGAGATGCTGTGGAGCATGAAGCTCGCGCACACAAAGATCGCAGAGTATTGGGAGAAGCTCTGCAACGCAGCAAGGAAGAGGCATTGCTTCTAGCTAGAGCACGTGACATGCGTGCACGCCTCATAGAACAAATGCAAGTGATGGCCCGCAGCAAACAGCTGCAAGCCACACTCTGCACATGGCGACACTTCTGTGGGAGATCCAGGAAGACTCGGGTAATGGGGTGATTCAAATTTACAAATTTTGTTGTCTCTTTGTAGAGTTTTTACACTAGTGGGTGTGATGGATCAATTGACTTTTTCACAGTAACTCTTTAAATTGTGGAATAATAATTTGCTGGATGCTTCTTCTTCATCTACACAGGCACTCCAGAGAGCAGAGAGATTATGGACTGCACGACGCATGTTGAAGTTGTTTGATGCCTTTGTTATTGGCTGCCATCGAAGGAAACAAAGCTACCATTCCATAGTTGTTGCTGCCCGGCATCGGAGTAAAGTTCCACTGCTTTCTATCCTACGCTTATGGTGGAGAGCTTCCTTGCTGAGACAAGACACGAAAAACAGACTTGAGAAGTTCATGAGCTACTGGTCCCAGTACCGACTGAGATCAGTTGTGGTTTCCTGGCACACTCACTGCATTCAGCTCACATTGCAGATGTTGAATGAGAAGAGAGTGATCCGGATGTTGTACTTCAATCGACTGCGATCTGCATGGCGTGAATGGCATTTGCATGTGACCATGGCAAGAGAGAAGAAAGCCAATGCAGAGCTCTTCATGTTCCTAAAACTTGCAGGAAGTTGCTTGGAGAGCTGGCATAACCTGCTCATCAGGAAGAAGCAAAGACTGAAACGGTTGGAGCTCGGTAAATCAGATCCAGCATTTGTGTGTATATATATATCCTAGAAAACTCAGTTTTGTCTTTGCCACCAATCCATAGGTCAGGAAACAATTTAGATTCTTCAGCCTTGTTTTTGTTCTCTTGCACCACCCTTACAGACCATCAACTAATCTTCTGATGTTTGTGTTAGGTGGGCATCAAAGGCAAGTCTTCATGGTGCGGGCTGCTATGACAGTCTGGCTCCGAAGGGCACAAATGGCAGCTGTGATGGCAACACGCCTGACATGGTTCCTGAAACGCAAACAAAGGAAAACCAAGTGGATAGTGATGGTCAAATGGTGCCAACATGTCGTGAAAATGAGAGAAGCCAGGACTGCAAGGACCAAGTTCTTGAAGAAACTAGAGAAACAGTGCATGAAATGGGCATTTGAAGCCATCAGGAAAAGGTCAATAAACAAAGCTCTACTGGAATGGTGGCAACAGCAACAGTCGAACAGAATCAGGTATATGAGCTTCCTTCCCTAGTTCTTTTACAAGAGAATGCAAAATTCAGTAGCCTCTTTCCTTTGTTTTTTTCCCCTCTTCTTTATTGAGGAGGAGGCATACCTCAAGATCTTGAATTGCTTTGATTGTGAAGAACTTGGTGGGTCTCTGCAACATTGGGCCACCACCCATTGCATCTGCCAAGCAAGGTGCCTTGTGCAACTGCAGAAAACTGATTTTGTGCTAGTGTTGGACAGGGCCTCAGTGATGAGGTTATGGTTGCAGGAGACTAAGGACAGGCAGACAACCCAATTGTGGGTGCAGCACATGCATGTCCATTGGAGGAATCGCCAGCTACTGAAACACTTCTCATCATGGCTTGTGTACACTGAAGCCTGCAGGTATCCATCCCAACTGTGCATGTGCAACAAGTTGAAAAAGCAAAGACTTCTTCACAGTGTTTTCAAATAGAACAATTCAGGGTAACCTGTTGGGTGCTAGTGCAAGAAGTAGTGGATTATCATGATCTGTTGATCCAATAGAATTGGAAGCAGTAAACTCTCCTCAAGAGGATTTTTTTGCCATTTGTAGGAGGATGAGTGCAGAAGACAAGCTCTGTGAAGCAGAGGCAAGGGTGGAGCTGTTGGAAACTCAGCTGAATGGGGCTGCCCATGTACAGGCAGAGATGGAGATATTAGTAGCTGGATTTGAGACAGAAAGGTCATGTATGCTGGATGATGCAGGCACTGCGATTGCCAGGACTCCTCATTGGATATCTGGATTTCTTGATGGTAGGAAACAGTGCTGTTGAGACACTTTGCTCTTATATTCACCTCACCCACAATGTGGAATACCACCTGCTGGTGATTGTTCTAACTGTGAGTGCTGCTGTTGCAAATGCAGTTGAATTGAGGTGGAGCAGACCAGCTATGGAGAATAAATGGTTGCCTGCTGCCCGTGCAGGCCATTCTGCAGTGTCTCTCCAGCTTGGGTCCAAAAACCCACCAAGCACCATTGTCGTGTTTGGTGGCTATAATGGGCAAGAATGTTTCAATGATGTCCTCATCTTTGATTGTGGTAAAACAAAGATGTGCACTACTTTTGCAAGAAGTTGCTGGTTCATGGAAAGATTTTCAACTTTCAAGGCCCGAATATGTCCAGAAGTGGTTCATCATCAGTATCACTGACAAAGGCAAGCTTTTCAAATGTGTGACTTCCAGGTGACATGTACTGGGAAAGACCTGCAGCGTCAGTGGCACTGGGAAGTGTGTGCCCTCCACCAATGCGTAATCACAGTGCCTGTCCATTAGGTGCAAGCAGGATGCTGCTTTTTGGAGGCTTTGATGGTGCCACTGAGTTTTCTGATGTGTCCCTGCTCACTTTCATTGATCAAGGATGTGAGTCACTGACTCTCTGAACTCAAAAAGCTCCTGTATCTCTTTTCAACAGGATGAATCCATTTTTTTTCTGCAAATTTTAGACTGCTCTGCTTTGATGCTGACAAGAGCCTGGCAGAATGGATTTGGACACAACCAGTGTGGACAACTGCTGATAGTTGAGAGCATCAGTAGCTGACACCCTGAGAGAAGTCTTCTTCTATCTTGGTGCATGAAGGGACAACAGATGATGCAAATGTATCTTCACCATGTGAATGAAGAAGAAGTGGGTCCTAAAAGATTCTGACCAAAAAAAAATTGTGATGTAATAATACTTGTGGCAGTCTCTTGTGAATGGTCGCAGCCAGAACGACAATTGGGTGCAGTGCCTGGATCATTTTCCCACCACACTTGCTGTATCACCCAAGATGAGAAGCAGATGATTGTGTTTGGGGGTTATCGTTCAGGTGTTGGCCACCTGAATGAGACCTGGTTGCTTGATCTGCAGCTCATGGCATGGACCTCCCCAGACTATGTTGTTGGAGTCCCACCTTCTCCACGCAGGAGCCATGCAGCAGCCATTATTGAGAAGTGCATGTTTGTATTCGGGGGTTACAATGGGAAGGAGCATTTAGCTGATCTCCACATACTGGATCTTGAATCAATGGCCTGGCAGTTGTGTGTTCAAGTCTGTGGCGACTTGCCATCACCACGACGACAGCATGCAATGGCAGCTGTTGGGAAGAACTTGGTTATCCATGGAGGATATGATGGACAAAAGTATCTAGATGACATCTACAGCTTCAACACAGACAGCAGAATCTGGAAAAAGTGGCCAATCATAGCACCTTGCAAGGAGGAGGGGGCATCTGTAGACAATTCACAGTCGTATGGTCGGTCAATGCAAACAATGGTGGTAGCTAGACAACAGCTAGTCATTTTTGGGGGAGTTTGTGACCAAGGTGCCTTGCAAGATGTTCTATTCCTTGAGAATGCTGCTGGTAAGAATTTTTTCATGTGGAGAATGTATACTACCTTCAAGTGGAGATTCTGGAGTTGTTTTTCAAGAGCTTGCTAAATGGGTTAACACCCACAAATGATATCTATTACATTTCTGAAGTCCAAAGTTGGTGGTAACTTTGCAACTGCAGCAATCAGTGGTCTTCAGCTGCAAAGAAGTTTGTCAGAGGAGACTGCAAAAGTCCACAAACTGCAAGTAAAGGTGGTGAAACATGAGAAAGCTTTCCAAGTCAAATCGACAGAGCTCACCTTGGCACAGACCAAAATCTTGCAGCTTCAGTCTGCACTTAAGGTAGATAAACCCCGACCAAAGGATGCTGGAAAAACATGCAGAAATTCTTATTTTATTACTACAGATGTTGATTATACAAGGACCTGCTGGCAGCTGAGAAATGGGGGATCCTGTAAAAGTGCAGGTTGAAGGGAAGAAGCGAAGCTCAGCAATCGAGGGGCAGCGGGTGTTGCTTGAAAAGCTACGAAAGGCTCGTGATAATTCTCGCACACTTGTGGAAACTTGCTGCAGGTTTCTTACACACAAAATTCGAGTACACAGATTTTCTTCCCCATTATCAATTCACCTTTGAAAACAAAATACTATGTCTCTCCATACAAATCTCTCCACACTTGGTTTCCTCTCATATCAATTTGTGTAATTTTGTTTCTGGACATTGGAATGCAGGTTGGAGGAAGAGCAAGAAAGTCTCCAGAAATTGATGACCCAGTATGAGCAACAAAGACAGTCTGCTGTACAACTCAGTTTGCTCTCAACTATACAGAGGCCATGGTGACCCACTGAAAAATTGTCACAGTACTCGTGAGATGCAGACTAAACCAGAGCTCTGTAAGTCTGAATTTCAGTTCTCTGTTTCATTCAAGCTCCTCACTGGGAGCTTGAAGTTTTACTGTACACTTCCTCAACTACTACTACCTTCCTGATGCAAAACCAAAACTGGGTTATGAAATTCTCACAAAAGGACCAGGGAAGAGTTCTCAGCACCTAGAAAGACTAATCTGGATAATCGTAATCACTTTCATCAGATGGCCAGGGTGAAGAAATGGGTTCGTAAAGCAAATCCTCATTGATGATGAAGAGACAATCCACAAGTTCCTGAACTGTCTGTAAATTGTACTCATCAATGTGTAGCAATTGAAGTGTTGTCAATTGCTTAAAACTCTCAGGGAACTCTTTCAAGCTGATGCAGTCAGTTAGTTTGAGCTCCAGAAGTGAATTCAAACTCCCAAAATTGTCAGGAAGTTTTGTCAGACATGAACAACTGGCGAGGGACAGTGTGTTGAGGTTTGACAGCTGCCCAAATCTGTCAGGCAAGCTCTGCAAGGATTCACACCCATGCAGATTCAACTCACACAATGACAGCAGCTGACCAAAGTTGTCAGGTAGCTTTTGCAAACTTTTGCACTGCCAAAGCTCCAGCATTTGCAACTTGTGCAGCCAGCCAAAGCTTGGAACCAGTTCTGTCAGGTTCTCACAACCACCTAGATCAAGGTATTGTAGAGCTTGGAGTTGCCCAAAATCATCAGGCAGCTCTTTCAAACTCTTGCAGGAACCAAGTTCAAGCATTTGCAATGAACTCAACTGCCCAAACCCAGCAGGAAGCCTTTCCAAGTTCTCACAGAATCTCAAGTCCAATGTATGTAAGGAGTGCAGATCCTGGAAGTTTGTAGGCAATTCCCTTAGTTTCTTGCACTCCAAAGACAGAGCCTTGAGCCCTTGCGGGAACTGCAGAATGAACAAAAAAAATACCCCTGGCCCCCATCAGAAAAATCCAACTATCTAGAAATGAGGCCACTCAAGAGACCAACAATTATGAAAAACTTTCCCGTGCATGAGTTTTTGTTTCTTGATACTTTGTACCTCAAAATCTTTGAAGTCCATATCAACTTCGCAAATGCTTAGTACTGCCAATTGTGAAAGCTTCCAAAGGTTCTGAAACGGCATTGCACCTTTGATAATCAAAAGTTGAAGCTGGTATGGAGAATTGCTACACTGCCCAATAACCTCATTCTCGAGAATCAGTACACGTAAAGACTTGCATAGAACATCCAAGGTTTCTGCAGGTAATGCTTCCTTGCAATTCCTCAGAGACAACCCCTCAATTTTCTTCATGTCCTGCAGACACATATAACAAAATGAGATTTTAGCCCTGGTAATCCAATCACTCCTTGTGTACATCTAACATGGATTGTTGTGTGTCCAGTTTCACAGCCACCCATGAGGCTCAAAAGGCATAATGAGCTACTGACAATGGCAAGAGAAAATAAAAATGGAAGGAGATTATGATATAGTCTTCTATAAACAAATCTCGATCATGGGTGGTTCTGAAGTAACTATGAACGAGTGGAATTGGGATTGCAATTCTTTACTGTTTCATCTTCCTTGAGAGCTGGCGGTAACCAAAGTGCACCATCAGACCAAACACGAATACCAGTCTCCTTATTGCGCCCAAGAGCAATCAAAAGATCATGGACATGTACACGTGTGACTTTGTCAACATCAAGCTTCTGCTTGATCAATGCCAATTCTTCCAGGGCCTTCAAGCGGCCTTCACCAATCACATGACTAACCATCTCCCATGGTAGATCTACCAAGAAGGCAGTTATGTCAAGAAATGATTTTGCATCCGCCTTAGCAAGCTGGGCATAACTGAACTCAAGACTGCGATACAGGCGGTTCTCCTTGTTGCCTGTTAAAGAATCACAACTTTGCAGTGAGTCAACCACGTGCTTTGATGCTGAGTCCCAGTTCCTGGATTTGAGGTACTTTCCAACTACTTCCAGAGCTAATGGTAGACCTGCACACAGTCTGAGAATGCTCATGAAATTATTTTGTTTCTCTGCTGCTTCTGTTTCTGCTGCTTCTTTTCCACCAAAGGCATGGAGACATAAAAGCCTCCTAGATTGAAAGTGGTCGAGCTCTTCAACTTTATACTTGCTGCATTTGAAACCCATCTCTTCCAACACTGGACAAGCATTTGCATCACGTGAAGTTACAAGAACCCGACTATGTTTCGGAAGGGTGAGTTCCTCTGGAAGTAGATCAGTTAGAACATCAGCATTGAAGACATTGTCAATGAAGATAAAAAGAGGCTCCTGGCACTCATTGCCAAGGAATTGGCCCAGGCATTGTGATCCTTCTCTGTGGTCACCAAGGCGAACCTTCTTGCCTGACAATCGCTCCATGATGTTGGCTTGCAGGTCTCGCAGTTTGTCAAGTGATGGGCTCTCACCCACTTCCACCTTGCAATGGTTGCGTCCCTTTGTGAAGTTCAACTTTGCATATACACCATCCCCAAGCGTGGACTTGCCAATTCCACCCATACCATGAAGGACAACTGCCCTCGTCTCTGAATCCTCCATCTCCAGCATCATGATCACCATATCCACTCGCTCATCAAGCCCAACTGCCATTGACAAAACCCACAACCAAAAACCTTTCTTTACATGTGGCAATTGTGGGTTGTGCGATTCTGGGGGGTGGGGGGATGCTTCTTCAATCTATCATCTCTACAGGAGATTGAAGGAGCATTCTTTTTTACCTTTACCACTGGGGTACACAGGGATTGAAGGAGACAATGGAAGACTGATCTGACGAGTGAGCTTTGAAGTCCTTTCAAGCACTTTCTCAACTGCTGTCAGGGTGAGATTTGGATACACCCCCTCAATCGACTTGCGAAGCTGGTCCATACTATCCTTTGTTGACCCTGCAAAGCATAACCTGGAAAGCCAATAACCTCCAACAACAAAATTTCAAGACTTTGCAATTCTGCTGCATCAGTGGATCCTATGAAGACATTCAGCTGCAAGGTAAAAGCATTAGAAAGAGCAGAAAGCAAATTTACGTAGAGACAAAGGGATAGGAGATGGTGGGCTGCTTTATACTTACTTGCTGAATGTACCGCTTTTGACATGAGTACAACAAAGGACAGTTCCTTGTGCAATGAGAGAAGTGGCTGTTTTCAGTTTTTCATCAGCTTCTGGTAGTTGTGGAAGGAGAGCTCGAATATGTTTTGCCAAATCTCGCATCGCAAGAAGGAGGCTGAGACATTCACTTGTGTTTTTCGAACCTTGATCAACCTGTTCCAAAACATATACTACAAGCGAGAGAGCAGCACCTGCCCAGTGCAACTTACTTGCACTTTTTAACACATCACAAAGCAATGTATAGCACTCTGCTGATAGGTTTTTGATTGTCAACTGCAAGCCCCCCCAGCCAAAAAAAAAAGCACAACAAGCTCATTCACTCACTCTGTTTCATGATATCAATGTGCAGGTGGTGATGATGATCATTTCTAAAAAAATAAAATGGCAGATCAGAAGATGGGTTGATGTCAATGAGTGGGTGGTGATCATCATCATCATCTCCTGCAAAATAAAATGGCAGATTGGAAGATGGGGTGGAAGACGGGGTGGGTTTGCTTCAGCCCCCACATACCTGAGAATTCAGAGATTCACAGTTCTGGCTAAGAGTGCTCATCATACTAGCAGCATCATTGAAACCAGAGCAAAGAGTTCCCAGATATTGAGCAGGCGCTCTCTGATCTGTTCCATGTTGAAACTTCTTCAATGCCTGTTTGGTAAGTGACCATGAAACAAGAAACATTCAGATCACATCAATTTTGATACTGTAAAAAAATGCCCACTTGACTGATCTGAGCTTCTTGGCAGAGATGATGATGAAATAATTGGGGAGAATCAATTCATTGTCATCTATGGGTGCTTTGGTTTTTTCTTCTTCTTATCAGCAATCAAAAATCAGAAGAGAAAAAAAAAATGCTTGGGCATCTCTGGAGAGAGGTTCTTAGTACCATGGAATACATACCTGCTCAATTGCATCAAGAATCACATCAAGTTGATCCTCCTCCTCAATCCTCATGAATGCTTTTGGCTTCTCATCCAGACGATTTGCAGGAGTATGGTGGTGGCTGAGAGATTTGCTTGCTCTCAAATCTCTTGAGCTTATAGCCTTGTAGCCCCGCTTCAAGGAATTCCCCATGGATTTTGAAAGATTATATTGGAAGAGAAACTGAGAAGGGGCTTTTCCACAAAAAAAAAAACAAGAAGCTCACTCAAGCTCACTCTCAGCTCAACCAAATCCTCCACTTTTTGGGAACTTCATCATCATCGTCGTCGTCGTCGTCGTCACCCCTGACCAAATTGGCAAACAAAAAGGCACCATCTCTGGAGCTCTGGAGACAAAAAGGGACAAAGAAGGCAGAGGTTAAAAAATTGATTCTCTTTCTTTGTTTCTTCCGGTAGCTTGAAATAGGAAAGCTTCAGATAATTACAAAGAGGAAAGAATGGGTTGCAAAGTTGTCAAAATCAGCTCAACCCATTATCATGCATGCTTGAACAACAACAGCAAAAATGTTTGAGAGACCAAATTCAAGTAAACTCCATATATCCACTCTGTAGATAAGCAAACATCATCAAGTCTAGTCTCTGTGGAAACTTCAGATTCATCACAAGCAGCTGCTAGATAATCATCAAATTTCAAAAGGGGAAAAGAAATCATGAATAGCAGCCCAGCTAGACTTCTGTTCCAGAAAAATCCTGAGCTAGAGCAAGAAAGCAAGCAAGCAAAGTAAAACTCAGACCAGAAACAAACAAACAACCAAAAAAAAATGACAAAACCCCTTTTCTTCTCCAACTTTTTCCTCCAACCTTTCACAGAAGAAAAACCCAAAGAGAGAGAGAGAGAGAGAGAGAGAGAGATGGGCACAGACACAGAGAGATGTGCACAGAGAG